>Ga0056115_1000983_pt1 | contig 12962 bp, 11 predicted proteins | sample WorMetOlspDAHAB1_FD_77007 | JGI IMG/M metagenome (GOLD analysis project Ga0056115, IMG submission 77007) | Marine gutless worms symbiont microbial communities from Max Planck institute for Marine Microbiology, Germany - Olavius sp. DAHAB.1 ...
ATATTCATTAGATACGGTAAATGATGTCAGCGCTTCCTCTGGCGTCAGCTCGCCTTAGAAAGCTGTGAATTCCATTCCAAAACGATCTTTTAGATGGAGCTTTATGTAAAAATTTCTTTTATTGCCATATTTTCTCTTTTTTTTGGTTTTAAAACATGATTTTATCACATGCGTTGATTTTACCTGTAACGCAGCTTCAAGCACAGCAAGTGATGTCGTCACAAATTAGATCACACATAGAATATTTAATATAGACTTAATCTATTCTTATGCTCATTTTCTAATCGAAATTGATGAAAAATCTAGCCAAAATGCTGATTAGTCATAGTGGCTTACTTTTTTGGGCCACCCTGTATATACCAGTGGGCCACCTGCAGCATTCGATGAGTATGGTTTGTAATTGGGATATTACGCGCATACTTACTGCATATTTATTACAATGTTTCACAGATGCGACTCGAAAATGTCGTCACGTTATTCATGCGCAGACATAACATTAGCAGACATAACATTAGCATTTGTAGGCCTATTTGCTTCGCAATTTTAAAACTATCGCTTTAATGCGAATTGCGATACAAATCACAATCGAATTTCTCAAAAGCGACCTTGATCTTTGACGAGAAACGAATGCGTATAAGACTTGGACTGCCTATTACGTCTACCAAATTATATTAGGCCGAGTCAGAAAAAATGTGCGTACGAATGTATGAATTTAACCGTGAAGTACATTTCTTTGTCTAAAACGAGCAAAGAATAGCATCCAAAGCGTCGTCAGTAGGCCTTTTTTGTTTATTCACCAACAAGGAAATGAAGAATATTTGAATAATGACCCTAAACTGGGACAGGTCATTGCCCCTCTCGTATGCATTGCCTCTCTAGTGCTTGATATAAACTTTTAATACGACTTAATACGTTTTTTGATAATTTGGTAATGGCTTACTTTTTGAAGCGACCCTGTATATACGTAGGCCAATGCAGGACTTGAAGTGATTGTAGTCCACAGCCAGTGGCGGCGTGGCGCCCGCCGGAACGAATTTGAAAGTGGGGGGGGGGCATCGGTCCGGCGCGAAAGCGGGGGGCATCAATCCTGCGCGAAGCGCAGGAAAAAAATATTTGTCGTGCCCCTCCACTTTTTTGGTTCTAAAAGTATAATTAGTCGCTTTGGTGAGCGCTTTCGTGATAGTCAATACAGTTTGGTCAGTTTACTGTTTGCTGTTCTTCTACTCACGGTGCCCCCGTGCCCAGCCATTTGTAAAAGTGGGGGGCACGTGCCTCCCCGTGCCCTATAGAGTCGGCGCCACTGTCCACAGCAACACTCGCATTTAAATTCTGACACAAAGTCACTTCTTCTCAACAGCTAGGGACCTAATACACTGAAAGCTAGCAGCTGGAGACAAATACATGCACAGTGGACCAGAAAATAAGCCACTACCAAATCATCAATAAATCGTATCAAAGCCTGCCAATTTGACATATTTTTCGTCAAATTAAAATGTCAATCACGAACTATAATGTTGACAGTTGGTATTAAATATTCTATGCGTAATCTAATTTGTGAGGTCGATTATTGTTCGTGAGACGCAAAACTGCGATATGCGTCAAATAACGTAGATAATGTCCGCGCTATTTCTTTCAACATTTCACATTCGTTAGTTGCGAATGCCACCACAAAACCATCCTTTAGACCATCATGTAAATATTTTTTTATTTACATATCTTTTATCTTTTATTTGGGTTTTCACTTACGATTTATCATATACACTTACTGTACCTATATCGCAGCGTCAAATACAGTAATTGATGACGTAACAAATTAGGTCACGCATAGAATACTTAATACCAATTTATAGTATTCTGGTGCTTCTTTTACACTCAAATTTGATGACGAAAATCTTGTCTCATCGACGGATTTTCAGTTAAATTTAGTGAAAATTCCGAGTGGTTTACTTTTCGGGCCACACTGTACAGGGTGGCCAAAAAAGTAAGCCACCACCAATTAAAAAAATCGTATTAAAGACTGCCAACGAGATTAGATTTCTTCGTTAAGTTAAAGTATAAATCAAGCGCTATAATACAATCCGTTGGTAATAAATATTCTGTGCGTGACCTACTTTTGTGACGTCAGCAACGATGTCCGGCCCGCAAAGTAGCGATATGCGTCACATGCAGTAAATGGTGTCAACGCTCCCTCTGGCATCAGCTTCCATTCCAAAATCTTCTTTTAGATGGAGATTTGTGAATAAATTTCTTCGATTTCCATATTTTCTCCTTTTTTCCTTTGTTTGATTACGATTTTTCATATACATTGATTTTTCCCATATCACAGCTTCAAACACAGAAACTGATGACGTCACAAATTAGGTCATACATAGAGTATTTAATACGAACATATGTGCTTAGTTTATAATCAGAATTGTTGAAAAATCTAGCCTGGTTGACGCTTTTTAATACGATTTAATGATGATTCTCGACAGTGGCTTACTTTTTTGGGCCACCCTGTATATGGCCTATTCGCTTTATATAAGAAGGCGGTTTCATACTCATGTATGACTGTAAGCAATAATACATAGACCTTATTCAGAAGTACATGTACTATACTACTATTCGCACCCCGGGACCACTACTTTTCAAACCTCACACCGTTTGCTCCAGTCACGATGTAACAGCAACCGCGGAGGCTGCGCATCTGGGAAAAGTTGACGGAGGAGATTGAAAAAGTAGGCGCGCCGCGACCGCTCTTGCTGCGCCGCATGGCGTGCTACTGCTACTGCGGCTGGAGGAATGCTAATGCGCTTGACTGCTTGTAGCCTATACGCAATGTTATCGATCGCCATCTTGCTGTGCGCCCGTTGTCGACAATGGAGGCCGATTGCAGTGCGTTGTATGCATGAGAGCTATATATCTCGTGTGCTGTGTACGCACGTTATACTCGTGTATGCTTTTGTACAGTGAAATATATTGCATTTGACGGAATCGCTGAACTTGGTTTCACCACTTCTCCCCAGAATGCAGGATAGTCACGTGGGACTGGTCACGTGACGCCGCGGGTCAAGTTTTATTGCGCGATACAGCATACGCTCTGGCGCCTGTCGACATCAGTGATACACGGTTTCCATATCGGCGGTGAGTATTGGCCGCTGTTGATACATACTGTACCTTGAAGTTCTGGTGCTCTTACTGCATGACCTAGCATACGGCCTGGAATGTGAATGCTTGCAAATACATCGTAGACGAAATTTCCAATATAGGCGACTGGGGCACGATAGCCTCTTGAGTACTTAAAACTGAACTGTAGGCTAACAGTCCGAAAATGCATGCAGTAGTAAAGAAACCACGGATAACCTCTGAGGCTCTGCAGATAGGCCTACTCCAACTCATCCGATTGTCTTGCGAATGATGGCGTGATGTAGACTTGTTGTTTCGATTGATTTATTGGCAGCTTGACGGCAGTCTGTGCGAGCGAATTAGCTCAGAATTAGAATTAGACTTACAGAAATTCGTCCCAAATCAATCGGCAATGAGCATGCCGGCTGCAGTGACGACTATGATTGTTTGCATTTACCCCTGCAGTGAACGACGTCTGTAGGCGTACGAATGCTAGGCCAACGTATCGTCGTGTACAGACGCGTTCGCCGTCAGGAGGCCTAATGGACCGTTCTGCTATTAACAACATAGTTCCATTTCACTCGCTTTTGAGATAATTGTGACGGTTTTCAACTTGTTAGCAAATTAGCAAAAGGTCAAATGTACGCATATGCACGCACATGCGTGTGTATCGTATAGCGGTTTTTGCCTTTGATCTTAATATGGTCTATAAGTCGTAGGTGATTGTTTGCACGAACATTTTTTATATCATTGATAGTAGTATTTTTAGTCATTTGCATTCAAAGCTGAAGGAAAAATGACAGACAGACGAAAACATAAATAAGCTGCAATCCATCGTACTAGGGTCTAGGGTTCTTATAAAGGTCCCCGTTATGATGGAGATCTCAATGTAGTGTATAAGATTTGATGAAATCAGTCAGTATTCATTAAATTAACTTCGAAATAACTGTATATTTTCTATGAGGAACTGGCATTGACATGTACACGTGCTTTCTTCAATAGATGTCAGACTGTTAATCTACAAATTTGCCTGCAGTTTAGCAGTGATCATAGCGCCCGTTCCGTGATCCGACTCAAATCAAATCATAGAACAACCTTCAACTGTATGTGACCCAGTATTTTTATGACGCTTGAAACCATAGGCCCATAAAACAGATAGCATATCAACTATAGGTGAAACAATAATAAAAACAATCTACAGTATAAAAAAATGAATTTGATTGTCGGTGTGGTTAACAAAACCTATACGTCGCTACACGCTACGAACATTGGCCTGCATACTGTATATCCGCTTCAGATAGCCAATGCTAAAGGAAAGCGAAATGCAGTGCTGCGAAAATTATTTCCAATCGTTGTCTTAATTGGCTGGTGAAACTGAAATTGAATTTTCATCAGTTGTGAAAGAATTTTAATAGCGAACATTTCAATCTTTCCTCCGCGCTCTATTGCTTTGGAGAAGTGTGTTGCGATGGAAATTCACGAGCGAAGCGAGCTCATATACATGTAGTATAGTCAGTAATACTCAGTATAGCTGAAACTGGGTTTCATCGCCAGTTTTGTCCGTTTGAAGCATGATTGCGCGCCAGATCCGACTCAACGCAACATGTTCAGAACTCAACAAGTTTGAAGTTTATTCTCTCTCGGCGGAGTTTTCAGATTAGCACTTAGCAGAACAACTCGAGCGCTGTGATCACTGTAAACTGCTATGTGATATGACTTTTTACTGCTATAAGACTGCGTAGCAGTCAGAACTAGTGAACAATTAGTGTCATTGTTGACAACTTTATATACATGGACTATAGCTGTGCGTTATATGGCAGCAGTTAAAGCGATTAACTGTGTTTTGTTTACGTTGCAGCCACACGAAAATAAAATCTCAAACTATTTATGCAGTCGAGTACAACATGTCAACATTCATTGCCTGCACCAATTGGGTCTATGCAGGCTCAGATGTACGCGCAAGTGTGCACTGAACGCCTAATTATATGCTAAATTATGCGAAGCGTAAGCGGCAGTTTTGGCAGGGTCGACACGGTCGCCCTCATGAGTCTCTGCAGTGGTATCGGCGACGACATCGAATGACGATGAGCATTCGATCGTCTCTGAGACACCGACATTCGTTTCCGACCAGCAGTTCGCTCGACGCCGACTCACCGACGTCGCCGGCGGCGCTGACGCTGCGCTGTCTTCCCGCCTACCGCGAACTCGCCGGATTGATGGACGTGCTCGGGACTCCGTCTGGAACTGCCGCCGTCAAACAACGAAACGCCACCTTCTCGTACGAACGGCTCATGTCGAGGACAGTCGACGCAGAAGATGTGGAGCAGCCGAGCAAAGACGACATGGACGAGGATGACGAAGCACGTCTGGCAATGACGGTCGGCTCAGTCACTCCGCTGCTGAGCGGCAGTTTGGCCGTGCTGTCCGACAACGCGGCCAGCGTCGAGGAGAAGTGCCTGGCACTCGACGAGCTGTTGTACCTCGTCGAAGGCGCCTGGACGATGCCTGTCATCGGCCGAGAAGTTGCTTACCGTGTGTGCGATATGCTGAGAGAACAGGGAGGTGTCGACTTGCTGCTGTCGAACATCAACGGCAGAACGAGCGAAACGGCCGACACCCAAACCGACGACATCATCGTGTTAATGTCAGCTATTATCTTATCACAGGCAAGCTATTTCGCATTTCCGTTTTATTGCTTGCATTAGGCCTAGGCCTATACATCAGTATTTGTGCACTGCACAGGACATTTTCGTATCGCTGTAATTGCAAATATGTTAAACTGTGATAGCGTAGCTGTTCAAAACTGTGGCATACAGATTGTAAAGAAACCGTTAATCTTAAACTTAGTATAGATTACGGCACTGAGCTGCAGTGCCCTCCATATTTAAGAAAACAGTGGTGACTAGAATTGAGGACCACTGGATTCGGCCTGTTAGTTAAGCAATTGAAGTCAGAAAAAAGAGTTTATAATCATCAGCTCACTGCCTTCGTTTCTGTATCACAAAGTTTAACAGATACCTTTACAATAACGTTTTGCTCGAATCGCCTTCCACGTCTGCATGAAAACCACAGCTGTTCACGTATACCTCGTGTAAAGCCTATAGTTTATTTTTTCGATCGCGCGTAATTCCGTAGGCAAAGGACAATAAGCGAGGCTGACCATTGTGTTGCATGATGTGTCGACACTACAGGCGATGTCAGTACAGAACCGCGAGTACATTGCACGGCAAGTTGATGGCCTGGAGACCGTCCTACGAGTTGCTCTGCGCGCTAAATTCGATAGCAAACTACTCAAACCCGTCACTGGGATACTCGGTTGTCTCTTCAAGGAATCTGAGGAGGTTGGTAGACCGTAGAGCAAACAACGGGCACAAAGTCTGTTACCAGAGTCTCATGTCTTAAACTAATACATTATACTGTAGTATTATTCGCCTTTAGTTGCCTATTATTTAGTTGCTGTAATCTGTTGTTCGACTGTCAGCAATTCGGTCACTTCTATAGTGAAATCAGTCTGTTAAATGGTGCACCTTTCGTGTTATACTTTTTGTATTTCTTAACTTAATCAAATATTGACAAATTTTTCAAACTTATTTCATAGTCAGAATCAGGAGAAAATTTGTATCGCCAAAGACCCCACAACACCTCAAGTGTGTCGCTACACTACCCTGTGAAATGTCAGTGTCTTAAAAGCAACAATTGAATACAAGACGACTTCTGAAACAACATATTTTAATAAATTAGCAACAGGAAATAACGTGTTTATTGTCTCAGTTATTGTCACATCCTGCGGTTTTTAAATCAAATGTTCAGTGTGTCCGCCTTGCTGCTGGACGACGCACTCCTGATTCTGACAGTGAAAAGGTTTGAAATTCACATGAAAATAAAATAATGTTTACATGTACAAGGTGGACCCACAAATTGGCACCATTTTGTACACCTTAACTTCATCAAATATTGACCAATGCTTTATTTCATGTGGCATTATTTATGAGCCTAACGTATATGGCGCTGTTATGCTGCTCTGTCGTTTTCGCCATTTGTGGGTGTATGTTAAGGGATATTTGACTATTTGTTAAATATTAGTAACATACCAACCTGCTGTGACCTATGGGTTAAGTTATGTTGATCATTTCAAGTCATCCACTGTCGCTCTGTTGTTAGACTTTGGCTGTGATGAGCAATTCCACGTGTTTTCCTTTCAGACTTGTCGTCGTCTGTTAAACCTCGACGGTCTGGACGTCATCATCTATGCGTGTCGAAGTTCTGACAGTCTGGTGCTGCGCAACTGTGCCTCAGCGTTAGCCAACCTGGCGATGTATGGCAACTCGGACACTCAACGCGAGATGGCGGCACGTAAAGCAATGGAGTGGCTGTTTCCGTTGGCTTTCTCTGGAGACGATACTGTTGCGTATTACGCGCTGATCGCCATTGCAGCTTTAGCTGCCAATGTTGACCTCGAAAAGGCTGCAGTCAAGTACGTGTCTTTCTGCCACTCGGTACTGAACTGTAAACAGTCATTGGCTGAACGGTATATCAAGCTCTGTATCCGTATTAATTGCGACGTCTCCAGTGACGCCGGAACAAATTTGAAAGTGGGGGGGGGGGCACCAATCCGGTGCGAAGCGCCGGAAAAAAATATTGTTTTTGGTCGTGCCCCTTCACTTTTTGGCTCTAAAAGTACAATTAGTCCTTTTGGTGAACTCTTTCGTGATGGTCAGTACAGTTTGGTCAGTTTCTTGTTTGCTGTTCTTCTACTCTCGGTGCCCTCCGTGCCCAGCCATTTGTAAAAGTGGGGGGCACGTGCCCCCGTGCCTCATGGAGTCGGCGCCACTGGACGTCTCATTCCTATAGAAATGGTCCCTTTCAGTTTGTTATAATTTTAGATCTTAGGCCTAATACTGTTCTCTTTTTCCCCTATATGTGTTTGTGAAAACTGATACAAAATGGTTAAAAATGAAATAGTATTGAACAATATAATCACTGAAAAGTAAATTAACTACGAATTTCGTAAAAACTGTGTTCGACTAAATGCAGTTCCAATGAAGAGATACATGCGTGCGATGGTCATGGGCAGCGTGTTGAATCGCCGGATTGCTACGATATTTATTGCATATTTTGTAACGAACTGACGCCATTGTGATAAATGTAGATCTGGGACTTTGAAGCTAGTGGAGCCGTTTGTGACTCAACATGATCCAGTTTCCTTTGGACTTCGCGATAAGGACCATTATCACGGTCAGTCGCCGGACTGGCTTCGGCGGCTAGTTCCTCTGCTCAAGAGTCGATGCCATGAAGCGAGAATTCTTGCCGCTTTCCACTTCGTTGTCGAAGCGTCAATACGCAAGAGACAGGGAAAACTCCAGGCAAGGAAAACACGCACTTAAACATATTAGTTGTTATATCACCTTGTTTGGATTAGGCGTATACCTAATAGATTGGGAAGGGGAGTAAATAAGGGGACCAACCGTCGGAGTCCCCAGAAGCTGATATATTTGTATGTCGATGGTCTTTCTTTGACGTATCTGCGGAGATTGTATAGCAGTTCAGGCCCTCCCTTTGATCCGTAGAATGTTGCACTTAAGGCAGTAAGGCGGGTGGGGCGTGGGCGAGGGGAACGCTGCGGCTGTCAGTCACGCCTGATGGGAGGAGACTAAGAAATGAACACAGGAGTGGAGCGCCTCACGAGGGGGGCGCTGAAAATGACGGACCAAATTGCAGGGCATGAAAATGCAGGATACGAAAATGCAGGACATGAAATTGCAAGACATGACAAAGAATTGACAGCATTTTGTTCAATTTTAGTTTTTTTCTTGCATTGTGATGCTGACGTTGCAGCAGTGGAAATGTGTAACGTGATAATGAAATGAATTGAAAAAAAGATCCAATGATAGGGCTACACGTGACAAGTCTGCAAGTGGAGTTTTCTGAGCAAGTAACAACATCAACGATATTAATATGCAACATTAACAAAGAAACGATTAAAATTTGTAGCAGCTGCAAACAATTTTTTACAGTACAGTGTATACAGATTAGAAAATACTGCTATATTTATGATGAGCAGGCGCAGTTAAGTTTTCCACGTTAACACACTCGCCGTAGGTACATAGAAAAGATTTAAAATTTAAAAGAAATGCACACTGCACTGTCAAACGATATTTGTCATGTATTGCAAATTCATGTCCTGCATTTTCATGTCCTGCAATTTCATGTCCGGCATTTTCAGTCAACCCGTCACGAGCAGTGTCGCAAACGATAGAACTGTGCTCACGGCCGTCCAGACGCTGACCTTACGCGTAAATTTCACACAAACAAGTTGACAATATAAGTGGCATGATCAACGATTAACTGTTGCAGTGTTAAGTTGCAGTGCGTGTCATTGTTTTACTGTTACAGATATTCAGGGAAATAGGTGCCATTGCTCCGCTGAAGAAGGTGGTGATGGGGAAAATTAAACTGGCGTCGAAGTTGGCAGCTCGTGCGCTGACCATCATGGACGAATCTGTTCCAACAGTTTTGTCTCCGCGTGTTCCTCTCTGGACCACAGAAGATGTCAGCTGTTGGATACATCAGGTAGCCCGACGCCAACATATGTTGAGTAACTTTTATTATTTATAAAATAAAGTGGCAGATCCTGGGGATATTCACCAGGTGCTCGTGAACTCCTGGTCATATGGTAAATTGGTGTTATTTGTGAACATTTTAGAAGAAACTGACATTACAACTGACATTTCAATTACATTTTGTTCATTTTAGTATTTCTAACCTGATCATGACTCGTTAACCCCCTCCCAATTTATGGATTCTTCCCCAAAATAAGCTTGCTTTCTGCGTTGTATGCAATCTAATTAGGTCTACTTTTATCAACGATATGTTGGATGATTGGACTTGTCACTTGTGGTGCAGATTATGCAGTTTTCGGATTGTTGTTTGTACACGCGCAGATCAAAGCAGGACATGAGGTGACCAAAAAGATAGAGGAATTGCAAGTTGACGGAGATCTGCTGCTTTTATTAACGGAAAAGAATTTACAACTGGATCTTGACGTCAATAATGCGATAACAAGGAAAAGGTTTCGTTTATATTGCTTGTTGCTCTTGCTTACGTCATATTCAGCTTCAGCTGCGATTTAATTCAACTTTTTTGAAATCAATAGCCCAAATTCCACTTGGCTCGTCACGTCTCGACTCGACACGACTCGACACGTTCGACGTGTCGAGCCCATGCATTTTGGCTGTGTCGAGCTTGTCGAATAGCACACGGCTCGACTCGCTCGACACGACGAGAGCGACTCGCAACTTAGTTTGTTGTGTAATTTCTATAAATTTATGATCACCGTAATTCATGTATTGTGTAATGCAAGTTATTCGCTAATTTATTGGAATATACATTAATTTTATTCATTTTATTTCACGGAACAAATAAGATTTGTGTAGGCTATGCAAGAGCATAAAAACGACTAAACTTTTACAGGAAAACACTATAGCTCGTTCATCGTCCGCCATGTTGGACCTGCACGGCTCGACTCGCTCGACACGCTCGTCTCGACTCGCTGGACAAAGTCGAACGTGTCGAGTCGTGTCGAAACGAGCCAAGTGGAATTTGGGCCTAAGTAAGTATAAGTAAGTATAATTTATACAGCGCCAATATGAGAAGCTAGGAAGCTATAAATTTATCTTCAAAATCGTCTTTTAGATGGAAATTCGTGTAAACTTTATTTGATTTCTTTATTTTCTATTTTTGGGCTTTCAATTACGATTTTATCATATACGCATAGTTTTCCCATATTGAAGCTTGAAGCATAATAGTTGATGGCGTCACAAATTAGGTCACGTATAGAATATAAAAAAACATTTCTGTTGCTTCTTTTTGCATGTGTTCATCTGGTTAAAAAAATCTAGACTTATTGGCGGTTTTTAAATACGATTGAATGATAATTCGGAACTGGCTTGCTTTTTGGGCCACCTTGTACAGTAGCCGATGAGATGCGGAACTCGTATGAGACAAGATCTCTGTGGTTTGGCTGGTGAGACAGGTTGATGCGCGAACTAGACAAATTGAGACAAGCGGCCGACTACACATCGTGCGACAGAACAGGGCTGGCTGGCTGGCTGAGCGACCAGATGCCCGAACTGCGTCGCTACACTTACCAGATGCTGAAGGCGGGCATCACTCTGCCACTGTTGCCTCAGCTGTCCAACAAGCACCTGCTACGAGACTGTCGAATCTACAACGGCGTTCATCGGCTTGTCATCACGCAAGCAGCTAAGCGTAACTGTCGAATGTTGTTTTATCTCACTTTTACGTGCTACAATGAAATGCTCGTATGCTGCTGATGGAACTCGATGCGTTCGTGGTGGTCACATGCGGCCTATAGGCAATTAGGAATGGGCTGCGGTGACGTCGAGCATACGTCACCATGAACAGTAATCACTAATTAGTACAGTAATTTATTAATCACAAATACATACATAATCTTTGTCACATAGCAACCAGAGTGTGACGACAAAATAACGTCGCGAATAAAATACGTGAGACAAAAATTTTAGGCACATGAAAAAAGTTATACATATATCACAAATAGGTAGGCCTGTATGGTGTTAACGACGAGTGAAAATGTATTAAAATAGATCAAGGAAGTTACGTCAAGGTTGGGTCCTCGCATACCTTGTATGGTCTGCATGGTGCAGTACAAAAACGAGCAGCCATCGTTAAATCCAATGCTACAGCGACTGCATGATGTGTAGACTGTACATGTAGATAAATGGCGTCGTGCTTTCTTATACTGTACCTGGGAAAAAGTGAGTCTCTACATACCCCCTCCTTAAATCTACAGGACTCCGACGAACAATGTCGTATTTTAACAAAATTTTGCACCAATGCATCAACCAATTCGAATAGGATACTGTCGGTAAAATAAAATGCGTTCACCGTTCACGTTTGGAACAGTTGTTAGGCCTATACAACAGGTTAAAAGAGGTCATCCAAAAGCATAGTACACCACGGACAGAGGCAAACAACTGTGTGCGTATGCCAGAATGGCAAAACATGTCGAAAGGTTGTGACACAAATCATCTGCACAGTGCGGTCAAACAGAGTGACGAAAGGTACCACTGTCAGTAATTATTCGATTTATTCCACTTATGTTAGCAGTTCTTACGAACTATTAAGTCTGTGCGTTTTGGACGTAGGTTTGTCGTCGGGAACGCCAGCATCGACGAGCGCAAGTGACATTCTGCACACGGACAACGAGGGATCTTCACAAGAGTGTGATCGCGACCGCAAACACGACGTGTTCATCAGTTATCGGCGACAGACCGGCAAACATCTCGCCGGGTCAGTCTCAATGATCAACAGCTTAACTGTAGGTGTGGACAATGCTGGCTGGATGCTACAGTGACGTTACTGAAATGAGCATATGCTGCCATGTTGTAGGGCTACTTAATGCAAATAAAACTGAGATTAACTGCAGAAATCTGAAAAATCCTGACACCAAGTCTTTCACAGACGCTGTAACTCGTCTGATGCAGTTCCACACACAACAGCAGGCAGGCATACGTTACACTGCTACAATTATGTAGTTGCTGTACAAGATAGCGTCAACTTTCATGGACAGAATGACGTCATTATTACCCCGTGTATATTTGCTGTGGCGCGGTGATGCTATTGACTTTATTAACTTATTAATCTTCATATTATGTGAATTATAATTACAGGATGGCCCCAAAAACTGGCACAAGATGGCGGACTAGTCAGACGTGTTTGCTTACGCAGCTCTGTTTTTATCTGTTAGTGGTTTTTATCGTTTCGTTTTTGCGTTTTAACTGGTTCATCGTTCAACGTCAACTCTTCCTCGACTC
>Ga0056115_1000984_pt1 | contig 12949 bp, 8 predicted proteins | sample WorMetOlspDAHAB1_FD_77007 | JGI IMG/M metagenome (GOLD analysis project Ga0056115, IMG submission 77007) | Marine gutless worms symbiont microbial communities from Max Planck institute for Marine Microbiology, Germany - Olavius sp. DAHAB.1 ...
CACGCTCGTCTCGACTTGCTCGACTGGCTCGACTGGCTCGACAAAGTCGAACGTGTCGAGTCGAGTCGAGTCGAGTCGAGCCAAGTGGAATTTGAGCCTATCACTGTAAATGTCACGTGACCTCTGCGCCATTTACGACGTCACCGGAAATTCTAAAATTTTAGCGACAATTAACACAACCTAGACTTAACTGCGATTTAGTCACTGTCGGTGCATGCAGCATTTCGAACCTTGCTTCGTTTACGGCAGACTGTAAAACGATCGGGTTGTGTCTAATATCCAAGATGGCGGTCTAAAACCGGAAGTACAAATAACTTTCCTATAGTTACAGATACCGATGTCGTTCCAAAGCCGAAATAGCGTTACTAATCAAACCGCATACATGTAACCTCGAGCAACAGTGGGCTACATCGTCTTCTACCGAATATCATGATGGCGGAGAAGAATCTGAAGTAGTAATAACTTAGCAAGTTTCAGTGATAACAACGTCATTCCAAATCCAAAAATGGGCTCGAAACCAAGACAACATTATTTGATCAAGTGCGACAATTGACGACATATTTTCTGCCGTTAAAGTCAATAAATGGCGGAATAACCGTAAATACTTATAACGTCGCTATTATTACAGATAGACAGTTCGTTCCAAAGCCGAAATGGGGTTACAAAGCTAGACGCCTGTACACGACCTCGACCGACAGCGGGCGACAGCATCGTCTACCGAATATCCATGATGGCGGGCAATAATAAAAAATAGACCAATAATGGACGATAGCAATTTCTACCGTTAAATAAAACTACTTCCGGTTTGCTCCTTTAGTGATCAGTTTGATGCGTAATTAGTTGTCGCCCACTTTTGGCAAATATACCATTGGATTTATCATGTTCGGCAGCTATAAAATAGCTCTACACTACAATAGCTCTACCTAAGTGCCGTAGATGGTGAAATATTACTACTTCCGGTTTGTGTCCGTCGTGTTGAAAATGAGCGAACATGGTCGCCGACACTAATGTACACATTCAGCTATTAAATCGGTCAGCGTTACGTGCGTGTTTCATAGCCACTCACGTCTGCGTCTGCACGTTCTCCGACTTACGTAAGTTCACTTTATTGACCTGTAGCGAAAAACCGGAAGTAGATATAATGATGCCGTCATTTGTTTCCGAAGCCAAAGTTATTTGGTGATAATGTTGCAAAAAAAACTATCACATTCCCCTGACAACTAGGTGAGATTTTGCAAAAAAAAGCACCCTGGGGGTAAATTACCCTTGCCCGTTGCTGGCGTGAGGATAACAAAATCCACGATACTTACAAGTGAGATAGATTTGTTTTAGTGGCTTAGTTCAATGTTTAAAGAGCGCCTTTGACAACTAACAAGCTTCTGATTCAAGTTTAAGTCTTCAATAACGTTCCTTTAAACAAATTTGTTCCTGCGATATGACGGAGCAGAAACAATCCTAATTTTCAGCATTGCGCACGGAATAGTTCACTCTAAGTGTCGCAAGGCAGGGTGTCGTTCTGTTTTTGATCTGTGACGAAACGCAAAAGCAAACGAGAGTTGTTGGTGTATCGACTGTGTACCTCGTCGGCGCGAACTCATGCTACTGGACTCGATACATTAACACTTCTGGAAGCGCCAGTCAAAAGCAAAGGCATATAACATTATTGTATAGCGCCTCAAGCCGCATACCGCAACTGCAGAAGCGCTGTTCATGTCACAGACTGGCTGTAGGCTAAGCCTGCGCCCACAGGCTAACCTATGAACAACCAGTTGTACGCAGCCTGTCTGCCGTTTAATGGTCTCCACCCCCGTAATCCATGTAATTACTCATTTACCGACCTTGGAGGGATGGGAGGCTGAGTTGGCCTGGTTGGTTGACCCCTTGCGGACACCTCACCCACGAAGTGGTCACATGTCAACCATAGATAAGGCATAGATCAGGGATAGTCCGCCAGCCAAAGACCGACGCCCTAACCACTGAGACTGAGCCACGCCGCCAATCAAGTCAGATTCCGTTGCGCAAATAGAACTCGTTTCTGATTGCTTGCGTAACCTTGCGAGCCGACATGGCGACACGAGTAGCTTAATTCCGTAGCTTGCGTTACGTATTCGTTGCGTTTGGCTTGAAATTACTGACCTTGTACTTGCGTCTTTCGCTGGTCGATGAGGAATCATTCATTCCACCGTTGTGACTAGATCTCTGCTGCACAAATGACACACAACTATATAAAAACATAATCGAAGTATTTACAACTTCACTTGCAGTACAGTTAGGCAGAGATTTTATAACGAAAATCATTTCCGTTTAATAAATTAATCGTCATTGCTGTGCTGTTATTATTTTAAGTTAAAAATATCGAGAACTTGCTATTCTTATTTTTTTTCTCCCGCGAATAAGAACGTGAATAATATCAGAAACAAAATATACCTTGGAAGCCGTGACTGCAGCAGCGGCAGACGAGCTGTGACGAGCCTGGTACTGACTGGATTGGAAATTGCCGCAAAAACAGCAGACGACAAAGCGCTTGATGCCGCGCAAGAAGTAGAAGATGGACTTGGGACTAATAATTAGATTGAACGGCGGTGGTAGAGTCGAACCGTCGTCAAAGTAACCCATCCATAGTTTGGACCGTGCAAACTTCCACTCTCTGTCGGCGTGATCCTGGAGCAACAGAACGTATACGCCGCTGGGGAAAAACTTAATGTTACAGTGCATCTTATTTATCCCTAATATGACACCGCTCACATGATAATACGCATCCATACAGTTTTAGCCTCCTGATCGACTGCTAACCCAGAATCGTTGACTACACCTACACCTAAATTACAACGTCTTATTTGTGATTGCTTTTTATTAGACATCACTTCAGTGTACAAACATCAGGCCTACTCAACGATCGAATATCCTTCACTTGTCTGAAACGATAAAATAACACTAATGTTAAACAAAGTGAAAGTCCGCTGAAAATAGTGTAGACTCTTATGCAAAAAAACTTCTAAGCTTGCAAAATCTAGATTTGTAGTCATTAAAAGTAGGCCTTAGCCTTTTGATAATCTACGAGAAAACATAACTAAATAAAACATCCAGTTTATCAGTGAAAGAAATATATGACAACATACATGACTTCACAAACATGCATACAAACGTGACCGAAACCAAGCGATCACAGCGAGCATTTTCGCAAGAGCGCGCTGAGAATCGGACCTAGAAACGAAAATTCGGGACCGAAATACGGCACAACACTGGAAAATGTAGCAACAGAAAAATAGGAAATATGAATGGCGACCGAATGCAAGTAGGCCTGCCTCTGATGATGTCCTTATCACCATTTTCGAAAGCTGTGGCACTGTTGGTTCCTGCGGATATGTCTGTTGTTAATTTCACTATGAATCTGTTTGCTTTATCCTATTACTTTGTCGCTTGTTTTATCATTTGACATTTTCAGAAGCAGCTGCGATCGATGACCTTGACATGGAACGTGCACAGACCAAAGCGAAGTTGGAGCGAATGGAGTATAGTTTACAAGAACTTGCACATTAAGCCAGTTCAGGCGAACAACGTCTGTGACATGCTTGGTGACATAGCATCTTGCATGACATCTTGCAGTTCCAACGACTTAATACATGCGTCAACTACCCATTTTGACCGTGTTATAAATAATACCGCTCGATATTAACAATCACTATAGTCTTAATTACAAAGTTTCTACCACACAGTGAACGATGGTGACGATAGGCCTATTATTAAGTTCGTCTACAGCATCACATGTGGCTTTTCGTATAAGCACATGTGTTAGTTATCTTTGAATTAGTTATTTATCCGTGCAGTTTCCGGTCATAATTTTCCATTTCACACTACCACAATCACATTTATTTATACTATTCGTAACTATAGCTAACTACTCAAAACACACGCAAACAGTCAGTATCACTGTTAACCAGTACCAGTAATTATAGCCTTAGTAAATATTATCATGTCAATAATATAATGCAAAATTACATAACAGTAAGTTGTATTTACGGGTTTTAAATAGCCATTTTTCTGTGCATGATTTAAGATTAGCCCTTTCCCTTTATGAAACACATGGTCGCAGCGAAAACTCGGTGACTAATGTCGTTTTTACACATATATTTTACCAATACGAAAAGTCATGATTAACCTGTTTGTGTAATGTAACATAAGCAGAAAGTTGTGTCGTCAAAGACTTCACGCTTGTAATTCACTGGAGCACGCAGAATCGACAGGGAACCAGTTTACGAAAACTTATTAATCCATTCCATCATCCGGCGACCAGTGATTTATAGTTCGACTGTCGTCAGTCGTGTGGTACAGTAAGCATGGGCGTGACGGCCGGAGACAAGTCGCTCGTCCAACCTTGGAGAAGGGCAACGCCTCATCCCCCAAATTTTGACATTTTCTCCTGTCGATGCTAATCGAATACGATAATAGTGCACATAATCATAACTAAAGTGCGCTAAATAAAAATGGATATTTTGTCGCTGAAGTGTTTAAAACATAAGAGAAACAGTCAGAATTTAAAGCATAGCCACGTTGCGACCAAAATGTGCGAAAAACAATTCGGCCCAGACTCTCTAGGGAATCTAACAACGCCCCATATCATCCGAACCCTTAGCTGGATTGCAAATGTAGTGTAGTCCTGAAAAGTAGGAATGGTGTGGAGGAAGAAAGAGAAAGGGGGATGGAAAAGAGACAGCGGAGAAGGGAAAAAATAAGTAACACGAGAGAACTAGACCCCACAAATTTCGGATCACATTTACACCTGACGACAGCAAGGACGCGGCGGGCTGGTTGTCGTTCGCCGGTGGCTTGGCGTCCTTCTTATCGATTCTTTGTCGACTGATTGTCATACATCGTCGTCGCAGCGAGGCGCGAAGCTAGACGAATGCACACGTCGACGCCAGCGACCACCGACGAGATCACGATATAACGGCGGCGAACGGCCGCCCACTCGCCACCGACACAACCGCTGCCGCCGACGTCGCCGCCGCCGCCGCCGTCGTCCAGTTAGTGGACCGGCTGTTCGAGTCTTTGACGGCGGCGGCGGCAATGGAGCACAAGACAAGTGAAAGTGACGTGTCGATCGAGTCGAATTGGACGCAGCGACAAAGACGTGCTGAACAACGGAGTCGACTGATTTGGCCGCCGCGACGCCATACAACAACGGACGCTGGACGCCGTCGCACGCGGCTTACAACAATCAGACGTGAAGTCGGTCACGAAGTCTGATGGGCTCCGTGTGCATCGGAGCGTACACGGCGCCCGAAGAACGAACGACACATTGCAGTTAATGAAGCACGCCGATGATGACATTATTTCAGTTATTCATTCGCTCACTCGAAACAAATTAGCGAGTCTGCGCATACACGCCAACAATCTCAGCGACTAAATTCATTTTCGCAGGAATGATGCTGCTGCTGCTGATGATGATGATGATGATGACGATACTAAAGAGAAATTCAAGCTTTGTCGCTGATAACTAAGTGCCTTCGACGCTGCTGCATGCACATGTGGCGACAAACGTATACACAGCCGCATACTTTCGACACAGTGTTTTTCTAACCAAATCTTAAAAACTGTTTTAAAAGCTCGGGATGTTGCAGTGTTACTAGTAATCACTTTGCTGTCAGTTTTGCGGACCAGAAACAAGAAAATGCGAACATTCATATTCAATTTATGGCTGGACATGGCAGCATGCAGCAGCCGATTGAACCAATGACGCTGATCGACGATATATGCAAGTGAAGATGGATGACGCAGTGTTATGGTGAATGCCCTAACGGCTGGTCGCTGAAGTTGGACAGCTTTTGAATACTGCCTAAATGAGTTATTAGGCTGCCCGTCGAATCAATCAATCGTCTAAGAATGCGTTTGCTGACAGCTGCGTTGCTCAGTGATTACGACGGTCGCTAGCATCAGCTGCGATGCCGTTTTTCGCAGTCTTAACGTGACAAGGAAAACTAGCGCACCATATTCCGTCCATCGTTTACGCCAGATCAAAAGGATATTTACTTTTGTAAATATTTTTGTGAATGTGAGTGTTAACATTATACTGCTCACTGACAGAAAAGAAGTCACATCCCTAGTATAAGCTATAAACCAATCAATATAAGTAGCATTCTAGTTTCGTACGCACACTGGTGAAACTGATTTGTGACGGTGATAGTCTAAGTTTAGAAGTTTTAGTCGAAACGAGCCTGAGCAATGTCACACATGGGATTAACACTTGATTAATGTGCCAAAACTATTTTCAAAGGGTCAGATCAGCAAGATTGTAATATAGTCATCAGGTGAGAAGTTAATCGATTAAAAAACGACGTTAAATATTAAATAACAAAAATAAGAGTTGAAATCAAGAAGAAAAAGAGTATATACAGTGAAGCAATTAGGCGAGCAGATGTAAGGCGTCAGTTATTGATTTTTAAGTATCTACTATAGTCGGAATCTGTCGCTAAAAACTGTTCGACACAGTGTGGCGTTGACTGCCATGGTGCTGGCTATTAGCGTCGACTGTCGGTCGGCAGTTTGCGACTGCCGTCCGAGAGCAGCGAACCGCGTCGTCCTGCAGCCGAAATAGCGGCCACTGCATCCGACCAACTTAGGTCCATGGCGAGTTGAGCGCACGGCGTGCGGCGCCGGCCACGAACGCCGCCGCTGCACGACGCGCAAGTGTCGTTAGAGCAGCTCAGTTCCGGCGAACCACGGCGACGGAGACGATCGCCCGCCGACGAGGCCTATTTTCGATTTTCCGAGGAACATGACGAGGACGCGAGGTCGACGTTAAGCTGACCTTAGCTAACGTTATTCCCACGCGGCGGCAGCGGCGGCCGCAATCGATCGTCTCTTCTCTTCTTTGCCGACTCCGACTAACTGTCCAGCTAACATGCAGCCAGCTCTATCCGCGGAATTGCTGTCGATGACAAAAACTGGCATGTGCCGTCGTCGTCGCCGCACGCCGCTCGCAACCCACAACGTCCGGCGCCCGGCCGCCCGCTCAACCCCTTTGCTTGCTCGCCCGGGCGCCCGCCGCTTGCCCACCCGCCCGCCGGCCCTCAAAGGCAGCATGCCTGGCCGCGAGACGACAGTTCACTGATCGATCAAAGCTTCCCGTGACTGACTGACGCCGCTGACGCAAATCACCGTTGAAAAGGACTACCGCCGTAACGCGCTCTTCGATCAAGCGACCCTTGAGAGACGCCGATCGCCGCTAACTACGGCTTGAAAAGCGTCACGTAGAGTTTGCCTAAGCTATAGCCTTCCTGCAGACAGCATCTTTGCCGATAAACATTCGCTGACAACGTGCAACCCTCCAGCACTTAGCAGTATTCCAGTCGCAGCCTGTTGTGATAAATTCTTACGTCACCCTTTAAAACCTTTTCGATCTGCTTACTGATTCGATAAGTCTATAGTTACAGCTGTCGAAAAAAGTTTAAACAGTTTAACCTGTCGAGTGTCGACTGTCGTATCCCTTTGTATGCAAAACAGCTAAGTTAGCAAGTTATAAAGAAGATTCAAACGTCTTTTCGGCAGTGATCTGCGTAAACATATTTCGAAATTAATGTCACAAAAATTCATTACATATCAGTCAAAATGGACAAAAACTGCTAAATCTCCTGAAATTCAAATCAAATACTTTAGAAAAAAAATCAACGAATCAACGTTAACTCTGGGTGAGTGAGTAGAGTTTAACGCCCCACACGACACAATATAGGTCATTTCGGAGGCGGAAATCAACGTTAACTCACTCGAGACTGAATTGTAGAGACATGTGATCAAATAACGTCATGGGAGAATCAAAACAAAGTAAAAATAACAAAAATGATAGTAATCTTGCTGTCACTCTAAGCAAACACAGCCAGAAATAACAAACATGCACTCTAATTATCACACAGGTTCTATGAAAAATCAAGCAAAAATCTTCCTGGACATAAAACAATCATGCCAAAGCAAGCAAGTATAGAGCCGACACTACTGAATCTGTTTGGCTTACCACAGTAACATTAAAGGACTTGGACATCATGGCAATGAGCATGTTGAGGAAGAGAATTCTGGCCGCAATATTGTAAAGTCCGAACAGAAGCTTGCCAAAGCCTTCGACATAGCGCAGTTCAATTTCGAGCACGACTAGCGTAATCAGGCCGAACAGCGTCCAAAACAGCGTTGTGAACGAGATGGCCAATCTGAAATAGACACACCGTTCACAATTTAGTTTCCAACCAACCAACAACCAACAACAAGTTTCAGCAACTGTTTCGGGTTGAATTTCACCTGCGCTCACAATTCGGCAGCAAATTTTAGTAGTAAACACCGAAGGCTGTTGGACAGAATCTGTTCGGACTTTTCTGTCGGCGATGATTTGGAATCATTTGCGCGTTGGAGACAACACGCCATCGTCTGTAATTTGAGTTGATGGCTGATGATTTGCGACAAGACAGATCGATAATTTTTGCCGACGATAGACCGGGTTCGGTCACGGCGACTACGGTCGAAAAGAACGAGCAATAATTGACGTGGGGTTTGGGGCGGGGTTTGTTACCTCAATTTCCTGAAACGAGTTGGACATCATCGCAATGAGCATGTTAACGAGAACGATGACAGCCATGGCGTGATAGCACATCAGCATGTATTCGGCGACGCGCTTAGTGAACTTCTGGATCTGTCCTTCGCGCACCGAGCCCAGCTGAGTGAGCCCGAACAGTGACCAGAACAACGTCACGTAGCTTTTCCACAAGCTGCAGATGTCGCGATAAGACATCGCGTCCAACTGTATTTAATACTGACTGCCCAGTGCACAATTTACATGTAATTCCGCACTTTCGTAGAGTCATACACAAAGCTTACTTTCATTAAATGGTAATGTAAGACGCCAAAATAACCTCAGATATGTACGCTTTGCATAAACAGCATGAAACTTTTAAAAAGCTGTTAGTTTCATTCCAGAATCGTAGACGCAGCTTGGGCGTGATTTCTTATATGAATTCAAAATAAATAGCTATAAAATCTACTAGGCTGTTAAAAGTGTGACATTCAAGTAAAATAATTCATAGAAAGTTTATAAGCAGGTTTGAACAAAAGCTTGGAGTCATAGTGATCATCGTTTATTACGCTACGCGAGAAGCATACCGGATACAATTATATACAATTCACAACCATAAAAGGCTAAAAATGACTAAAAATGAACTTTACGTTCAAAACATGTCTATATCGCATCTTTCGCCATACTTTTACTATTCTGCACTGTGTTTAGTATTTTGATGCTAGTGCTGATATCTTCAATTGCACACTGTATCTGCACGCTATACGGAGCCAAAGACAAATACTTTGAAGTGGATTCAGAAGTACACTGTGTGTGTGTCACTTAAGAGGAATTGGTAAGGCTCTCATGCAAATTCAGTAAAGAATTTCTTTTCAAATAATTATTGTAATACGATTCTGTTTTAGAAACGTAGCCTGCAAAGCGCACAACAAGATGTGATAATGGCGAACAAGCTAATGCTAACAGACGCAGCATATGCAACATTGCAATATTTAACTGTTCGTTAGTCGTTTTGCAACGCTTCCGTGCGCCCAGAATGTACATGCTAAGTTAAAACAGGGGGAGGGGAGGGGTCAGAATTTCGTGCATGCAAAGCTGAGAATTACAGTTGGAAAAGCTATGTGTGGATTTGGGTTAAAATTCACCCCTTCAAGACCGTTCGTGCAGGGTCATTTGGAAGAACTAAATTAACGCCGACAATTAATGCAATGGTCTGAAATGTAGGTTCGGCAAGATATAAAGAAAGACTTACGGATCGAAGGCATTCTCGAAGTACGATTCGTCAGTCAGGCGAGAGCTGGCATCAGCACTGATCGTCGTCATGTTGTCGCCGACCACAGCGGAGGCAGCCGTGGTTGCCGAATCGCCGACGACAGCCGTCGGTGACGTGTAGTAGTAATAGAGCTGGTTGAGTCCGCAAGCGAACGACGTAATGACGAGGAAGAAGATGAAAAAGAACTTGCCGATGTCGATGAGCATGCAGCCGAGGGAGATCTGCAACGGACCGAGCTGCGGATTCGCCTGAAACAGGAATATGATGCGAGCAAAGCTGAACACGTTGGCGATGGCGAAGACGCCCTCGGACACGATGGTTGGATCGTCCTCTGGCCAACGCGACCTCGGCATCGTGTGAGGTCCGTAGCGGTCGGTGTCGAGCGAATGGAAGAAGGCGACAAGGCGCAGTGAAAAAGTGCACAAATACAGCGATAGCATGATAAAGTCGAGCCAGTTCCACCATTGGCGGATGTACGCCTTCAGGCCTTCTTCCCATAACTGCTTGCATTCCGACCACACGAATCCTGTCATGCCACAGCGACAATTACGCTCAAAACTGAAGCATCGCGTTTCATATATGAGGACCCTTAGGTTTTTTGCTGTACTGTTACCAGCTGTTGAATAACTTTAACAGAAATTTCTGACAATACAACTAACTACAGAAACAGAGTAAAATGATTTCATTAGGAAGGCCGAGTGGCTCAGCGGTTAGGACGTCGGTCTTCGGCTAGCGGACTTTCCCTGATCTACTCCTGATCTATGTTGACATGTGACCACTTCGTGGATAAAGTGTCCGCTGTGGACACTTTATCCACCAACCAGACCGACTCAGCTTCCCATCCTTTCGGGGTTGGTAAATGAGTAGAATTCATATAATTACATGGATTACGGAGGTATAGACCATAAACGGCAGACCAGGGTGGCCGTTCGTCGTAGGCCAAAGTCTGCGGGAGCAGGCATATAGGCTATTTGTCCGCTCTGTCTGACGTACAGCCCCGCTGAAGCTGTAGTTGCCGAATAGGCATATGCCTACTCTAAGTCACGCACATTTTGACCAGTAACACGCCATGTAACGAAACAACACGTCTACTGAACACACCGAAGGCTGAATTTCGTTAACGTAACCAACAATGCGCGTTAACGTTGAGTTCTGAATTTCCAGACTTCGTGACTCGTGACATTAAATCGAATATTCGCGTTAAGGCAACACGCTGAATAATGACACTGCATGCATTTATGGACTGAGCACATCACTACAATGTTGACAGTTGCGATCTAGTACGTCGCCGAAAACGTCCGCGAGTGCGAAAAAGCGAAAACGTGCAGACTGCAGACGCGGTAAGATTGTGAGAAAGCGAAGCAATTGCGCTTCTTTCAGCTCAGCTGCTTGAACGTGTGCCATTCTTGCTACTTGCTGAAGAGCTGCTTATGCAAATTGCGGCCAAGCAGCGCTTTGCAATCTCGGACGTGGCAGCAGATTAGCATTATCTAACACTGCAGCGTCGCAAGTTTTTTTCACTTTCACTGTCTGCACTAGTTGACAATTTGACGGCGGACGAACCAGCTGAAGGTAGAAAACACCATCGCGCCATTCAGCTGCGGTAGTATGTAGGCCACCGAAACTATACAGTACAGCAGTCAACAGAGGAACAGCTATCCAATATGCCGTCTCGAGAGTCGGTGTGAGTAGACAGCATTCACGGTTACTTGCAGCTAAATGGATGACAATCAGCCGAATGAGGCACAAGTCGGATGGTTGGCAATAAATCAGTGCTCCCACTTGATTGAAATTGACCAGCAAGGGCCTGCGCGACAACGCACTAGCTCGTAATGAACCGCACTGCAGTAGATAATTAATATTGATGTCGGTTCCACAGTCTTATGCCGTCAACGAGAATCAACAACTGCAGTTAAAAATGGAAACGAATCAGTTTGCTGGCAGATGCAGCGAGGCACAAGACGACGTTGTTTAGCCGTGCAGTTTTGGGAAAAGAAAATTGCACCAGACGGTGTTTTATTTCTCTTAATTATTGGCCACAATATCGTTGGCGGCATTGATACCGCTGACAACGCAATTAAACACACACACTGTGCGAGTGCGACGCGTGACGGAAACGGTGCGAAATCCGCTTCGGCGTAGCATCGGCGGCGGCGGCGTCTGTGAAACGCTCGGCCGTCGAGGAAGCGTTCAGCGTCGCAGAGTTGAGTGAGCGACAGCACGTGACCTAACAGAGACCAACGACGACGATCGATTAATCAGCTCGTGATGTTATGCAGCCGATCCGATCTGAGCCGTCCGTCCGGCGTCCATTCTCCAGTCGGGCCACGCCGCCGCCGTCGCCGCCGCCGCCGCGAGCACAGCGGTCCACCGACAACACACGTCGACGACGACAGTGCGTGCGAGGTTAATGTAGGATTTCTCTACACACACCGTCGCGTCTCGAACGATTCTGTCCAACGATAAAGAAAAAAAACTACTAATAGAAAATAATCGAGCACGCACCAGTGCTGGCCAGCAAGACGAAGTCATATGACTACGTCTATTGCAGAGCTGAGATCCGGACTGCAGTATAGTTAATTATTAGCTACAGCAGCATTACGAACGAACGACCATTGTCATAAAACACGGCCGGAAGCAAGGCGACGTTATATAGCGTTCGACGACGGAACGCCAGAGCCAGCCGCTGAAATTCGTTATGACGCAGTGCTCATTGCGTTAATCGACTGACTTGGTTACGCCATATGTTTGGATACGGATGTAATTGCTCACACATTGAAAAACCGTCTAACTAAGATCTGTCTGCCGTATCACTCATGAATGACGTTTATCTGATGCGGCTTTGTCTAAATTTGCTAACAGTTGATTAATTATTGCCATTTATAAAGCTGGGTCTTTTAACAAACTGTTATCATGCTACAATAAGTGCTTAACATGTTTTTCGGGTCCAAACGCAGAGACAGCGTGACACAGATTCTGTTTGATTCGGGTTTGCCTAGCTTTAATACAATAATTATGCATAATAGCAAGGTTGTTTTTAGTAAAAGTTTTTGTAGTTGCTCCAATGCTATTGTCAGGCATTTTAATTGTATACTGTAGGTTGTATGCAGATTGTATCATCA
>Ga0056115_1000985_pt1 | contig 12948 bp, 10 predicted proteins | sample WorMetOlspDAHAB1_FD_77007 | JGI IMG/M metagenome (GOLD analysis project Ga0056115, IMG submission 77007) | Marine gutless worms symbiont microbial communities from Max Planck institute for Marine Microbiology, Germany - Olavius sp. DAHAB.1 ...
CTTTTTGACAATATTGGGGGGGGGGAACTGCGCCAGTGCCGTTGGGGGGGATAGACGCCCCTGGTCATGAGCTACAATCTGACACAATTTCAATCATGATAACTTGAACAAATGACAAAATACATATACGAAAAAGGCAACAGCCACCAATTTTTGCTCAGATATAGATGCACAATTACATGATGACACATTAAAATGGCAACAATTGCAGCCAGCTAGCCAGTAATGCTGAGAAGTCTTCAAGGAAGACCGCTGGAATCATGATAGCCACTAACAGCTTTGGAGCACTAGTGGCATGCAGCAAATTACCAGCACTACTGCTAATAATGATTATCATTACCATTATATACAAAAAGAACAACCAACAACACTGTCTATAGAACACACAATGGTCTGCACCATCAACAGTGACACTGTTCAACAGGACGGCTGCAAGACCAAATGTAAGTAAATACTACTGATACATGTCTGTCACGTATGGTGATGGCGTACAAAGTACAAAAGACGACCGACATTTACACTGTACATTCATACAAACCGGTGCATCACTGACAGCGTATGGTTAGCAGTATACATACGTGCTGCTGACTCGCATAGTTGCATAAAAGATAGAGCTTCAGTAGTGTGGCATTCTCTGTAAATGCCATCCTGTACATCGCTGTTCAAATGCATAAATATATCTACAAGTTTGTCAATTACAAAGCGGCTGCAGCTGCCACTCACCGGCCGAGCAAACCATCCGGGTACGACACCAAAAATACTCTGACAGGAAGAACACGTTAATAAATAAGTTAAAGACCAACACGAGATGACGAATGAGCGCGCCTTGGTTTTGATGGCAACCCGACACTGTCTGTCGCAAACTCAACAACTATCACAATATGCCAACGACACGGCAGTGAGTGCATCAGACTGCACTGCTAACGGTCGGCACTGCTGTTACACAGGAGCCACTCACGGGTATCATACTTGCAGCTTGACGATACCCGGCAATGTGACATGGATCGCCTGCGACACTGTAATGGCGGTGCTGTGGTACAGACTGCGGATGCATCAAATGTCGCTGCTGCTGCTGCTGCCACGCCTGCCTCACCATTGCATCTTGATGAAGACGCTGATCAACAACATGCTGATATGTTGGCAACTGTTTCTGCAGCATGGCACTACTTGGCACCATGTGCCTCTGCTGCAGCTGCTGGAACTGATGCTGTGATAGTCTGTCAGTGGGATGCTGATACGGCGAATGGCCGTTGAACCGAGTCCATTCTGGCTGCGTGACGCACTGCACGCGCGGCTGTTGAGTTACGTACGCCGACATCGGTGGCTGCGTCTGAAGTACGCAGTTCTGCGGATGCGGACCAACGTTTCTACTTTGCTGTCGCCACATCACCGATGCCACGTTGCCTGCCTGCATACCAGCTGCATTGGCAGCCTCATACATCTGTCCGCTGTGAAGTGGAACACCAGGCCTGGCCATTGGACCACCACCAGCATGCATCATGTGCATACGAGGCCGTGCTGATGGGTTGTAGGCCGGCATGTCGCAAATGCTAATTGCAGCTGCGGCTGCCGACGGCGAGATACCCATACGCGGCTGCATCATTGCTGCACGTGCTGCCTGCTGTAACACAACACCAAAACATGAATTAGCCTCAGCGAAAGCAACAGTGCTGCTGAGTGGCAAAGTAATAGGGCTTTCGACTTGCAATTGAGAAATTACAGGTTCAATCCCTGCCAATGCACTGTTGAGTCACAGCCCTGGGTAAGCTGCTCATGCACATCTGTGCATGCTACCAAGCAGTATAATATGGTACTGGAATAAACCAGGGAGTAAACAGGCACAGTGGCCCCATGTCCATGGTCTTGCAGCTTCAACTGGTGTCTGTGCGAGGACCACACAAGTGGAGATAAGCGTGACACTATTGTCCAAGTTGATCAAGGACTTCACTTCTGTACTTAATGACAGGCACAGCAATGCAGACAAAAAAGTAAAGTAACAATTCAGCACAAAAGTGATTAAGTGCACTGACAGTGTGTCCCAAACTCAACAATTATCATACTGAGCAGTAAATAAAGTTGTCAACGTTGTTATGGTTTTCTGATGGCATTCACAGGTGCAAAAAATTACTTATGCTGACCTCTTAACAAGATGAAACATTTCTGATGACCACAATATTGTGAAAACTGTATATTTTAGCCAGCATGCAATGAGCACTAATAATGAACATAAGGATTTCAGAATAAGTATGCAATGTTATTAGATATGACTATGCAAAAACATGCTCTATTGCATATTATCCAAGTACAGAATTAATTCAGCAAGTGGGTTATTTCAGCTTTGATAGTGTGCTTGACAGGTGGTTGCGGCTTTAGGTCTCGCCTCTATGATATCACAACACGTGTCTGTCAGCAAGCAGTATAATGTGGTGTGGTGAACGGTGGTGCTCTGGCATCCCATGCGTCAAAATGCGAATTATACTGCTATGGGCAGAAAGGCCGAAAAAACTGAGATAAGCACCCTGCCCACATTACAGTATCATGAGAGATGCAGCACTTTTAGAAAAAAAACTTTCACTAACGATTGATTGATTCGTTGGGGTTTAACCGCACTTTCAGCACAATTAAGGTATATCGTGCCTTAAAAATTACAGTTTTAATGTTTAGTTAAAAGGTAGATATGAGTGAGATAGTTAAAAAAGATATTATGTTTTGGAGAATGCAATGACATATGTGAAAGCTGAGTGTTAGGGAAGAATCGTTGCCCGATTATGTTCCTATTTGATGCAAGTACATATTATGTGCTCGATTGTTTACAATGTTCGCAGGTAGTCATAGGAGCTGGATCTTAATTAAGAAGATAACTATGTGTTAAATGAGCATGTCCCAGCTTCATCAACGGCACGACAGTCCAGTACTTACATGTTGAGCAAGACGAGGAGTACAAAAACCAGCTGGTGACGACATTGGAATGGAGTTCATCATTGACGCGTGTCTCACTGCATCATGCATGCCGGGTGCAAATTCTGCAGATGCTGGCAACATATCTGTCGCTTTACCGCCAACAACAGTCTCGCCCAGAGTCATTGGAATATTACTGCAGCCACTACTGCTGACGACGTACGGCTGGTGCCTTTCGTACATTGGTTGAGACACTGTCACGCTGTACGGTGCCTGCATAGTTCTGTTGTACAGACTGGTGAAGACTGGTGACTGGTGGCCGCTCATAACGGCCACTGTGTGACCCATTCCCACAAACTGTGCGTTCTTATCGCGGAAGTAGACATTGCTGCTGGGCTGCGATGGTGGCATGGACGACGTTGCCGGTGGCACGGTTTCGGCCGCGACTGGAGTGTTGCCACTCGTTTCCATGGCGATTCCACGCTGCATCAGCGCCATTCGACGCCGCATCAACTGAGCCTGCTTCAGTCGTTGCTCGGCGCGCTGCCGGTCTAGCTTCTCACGGATTGCACAGCAGTACGGCACGGGGCACTTCGGCACGTCGCATGTCTTTGCGTGGTAACAGCAGAGTGCGATCAGCTGCTTGCATACGGGACAACCGCTGGCATTCTTACGTCGACACGCATTGCTGTGCTGGATCAACCGTTTCATCTTCTGACAGGTGATGAGTCGACAGTTGGCATCGCGGCAATGGCAAGCGTGCACCAGTGACTGCAAGCATGTCTGGATTGATCGCCGTCGAGCCTCCTGTGCACTCAATGCTGCCGGTTTGGGACCGGTGCCCCCCAAACTGCGATCGTCACCACCACCAACAGCTGACGGACCACCGATGCTGCCAGTCCCATCTTCCAGATCAAATCCAAGTCGATCCATGGTGTGCGGATGACCAAGCTTGTCGTAGCATGGCACACACAAGTCAAAGTCCTGACACAGCACACGTCGACATAAAACGGCAATATATAACTACATGTACAACAGCAATACAACAATACAATGATAAAACTTGTACAGTGCCATGATAAGAAACGCAGAGGCGCTCACCATTAAAATGAAACGACAATGACATGATACAGGACTTACGAACATGTAAACATAACAGCACATCAGCACATAACTACATCTGACATTTGACAGCAGTGGGTGAGCAGAATGCCACAATTTTTAGGAGTTCAATGGAAACTATTACAACTGATAACTTGTGAAAAACTGCAAAAAAGTGGCAATAATTAGTTGCAACAGTAAAGAGGACACAAACTAAGTATCTTAGTGTTGTAGAATGTTTTTCAGTAGTTTTGAAGTGTATATTTTGTTTCTGTTCACTGTTTCGTACCGTTTTTATATTTTCCTTCTACTGTTTTCTTTGTCCACATTTCTTGTTGTCAACTGTCTCTGTCCACACCTTGGATGAGGCCCTTCAACGGACACTGATCGATTCAATACGGATATGAACAAAAAATGCAAAAAGTTGTGGTAACAGTCACGGTACGTACATCACACACAGAGCAGTGATAGCGGGTGTCGACGTTGGCATGACAATTGTTGCACGTGTACACAAAGCTTTCGCGCGCTTGGGTGTGCAGCTCGTAGAGCATCGCCATTGACGAGAACTTGGCACGGCGCAATGATGAGAACTCGTAGTGCCGGTCACGCGCCATCATCAGGAACGGATCGCGACCATCCATCAACTCATTGCTGATCAGCGCATCGGGGTCGTTAACCGGCGGCAGATCATTCAGCTTGGATGGGACGTGAAGTCGAACGACAAAAAACACCTTTCAGCCGCAAAACATTTTTTGCAACACATTGTAGAAGCCCTGCTCTTCAGAAAAATAAAAATGCATCACCTTCAAGGCAACGAACTGGCAAAAACAGACAGGAAGCACTACGGGCCTGGCACTGTTGGCCCAAATGTACCTAGAGACTGTCTGGGAGACAATGCAAGAAAATGGCCAGAATTTTTCTAAAGAGTGTATCAGGAATTAATGCACATAAGAGTTTCTTTGACCCGACCCCCAGTTTCAGAGCAACAACCCAAAAATTATTTATTAACCATCATTTATGCACCAAAGCACACCAGTTTTTTTTTAAATTCTACCAACAAAGACTAGGTGCTAAAATGTTGCATATTTAATGTAAATCAACCAATCAAAAATGCCAAAATTTTGCTACTGGGTTTCAATCGTTTTTTTTCTGTAAGAAAATAAGTGCAGAGTGCAGACAGTATATGGTATGCTACACTAATATGCATCTCTTATGCGTTTTAATAAATGTCACATTCAACACAATAGCACTCTTGCTTATTTACCTCTTTGTGCTTTTCCATCGTGGTGAACAATTTGGCCGACAAGTCACTGTTTCCGAGTCCATTCTTGCTGCTCCGACGAAGCGAATGATTTTTCGTTTTTGAGTTCTTCTTCTTGCTACCGCCACTCTTCTGTCCCTTCTTTTTCCCATTCGTAACCTATATCGGAAATGGAATATAAACGATAAACATTTCTGTAAATACAACACTTAAACAGTTTCAAGACTACTCTGTTAGTCGCACCATTCTACATATCACATTCCAGTATCGTAATTATGCTATAATTGTTTGCATCACTTTCGGTCTTTATTACTAGTTTAGCATTAAGACAATAAAACTACTATGCAACATTTCTTGTAAGCATCTCTATATGCTGTAACACCCGACACATCTAATACATCACACTTTAAAATTTTTTAGAACCAGCTGAAATCATGTTCAAGGACACCAAATCATCAGACAGCATTCAATACTTGCTATCAGTAGTTCACAGAAACTTTGGTCGTACATTTCCAATATACAGAGAACAACAGTGAACTTCCGCTACTAGTCATCGTGACTTTTCAAAAGATATACGGTGGATCCACAAAAGTGAAAAAGTGAAAAGACAGACAGACAAATAGACATGCTGTAGCACACAAAAGTGTGGTTCAACGTGTATGCGAATAAACCATCAACAACTGCAGAATAGCCAGTGACGTACCTTTCCCAATGGTTCACTGTAAGCTATACTGGAACAAGAGGAATCTTCTGTGTCTCCATCAACTGCCATTTCCTGACTGGGTTTATCATGGTCCTCGTCATCATCCAACGCCTTGGCACAGTCTTCCAAAACGTTCGGCCAAAAGTCTCCTTCGAAATATGGAATCTGTGTGACACTCTTGATGCCGTTGTCAACCGCGTCCTTCATTATATCCTGCACACAGACAGCTGATGTGCTGTACACGTCATGAACAGACACCGACTGAGTACAATGACCAACTAATGGCACAGTTAGCTCGAGTTCACAGAACAAAACTCAAGTAAAGTACTAACTGCATCAGTCACAGCAGCAAATGACTCATTTACAGCTGCGCAAATGATGTAAAAACTGTGCAAGGAATACACCCCATCGGACAATAAAAGGGAATAAATTTTCTGGTTCAACTTATATCGATCAATGTGAAAATTGGCACACAAGACCATCTGCTGAATGTCAAGAAGGTTAGGGATTGGGGACAAAAACTCCAAAAATTTGCCCCCAAAGTAATCTGGCTACTAATGACTAAAATTGACTAATGCAACTCAATACTCTACGGCACACCAGTCAGCAGCATCCAGATGCCAGAAGTTCCAGCGTGTGCAGAACAATGCAGCCAGAATAGTCACCGAGGCAGTCCCATGACAAACCGCTGATGCCGGTTTAAAACAGAATTGACTACAAAGTGTCTGTATTGACATACAAGACTCTGAACACGTCTGTACCAAGGTATCTTAGCCAACGCATCAACCGCCGCGTCAACGCACGGACACTATGCTCGATGGCTATGCCACTGCTCATCCAACCATTCGCTCACACCGACTTCGCAAAACGTTCGTTTCGATGCGCCGCACCGTCTGTCTGGAACTCACTTCCTGCGTCTGTCATCGGAAGCGAGTCACTGTCTGTATTCAAATCTAGGCTAAACATATTTATTTTGTAAGTCCTATAACTAGCACACACAACCTAATGCCGCCAGTGCCTCCGAAGTTACAACCTTATGGCGCGTTACAAATATGCTTATTATTATTATTCTTATTATTAGCGCCAACTTAGCTATATTCTCTGAAGTAAAAAAACTAATATGTATTTGAAAAGTGACAAAAAAACAAATGTGCCATAGCAATACACAACAAGACAAGTCACACTAACCTTGTAGTCGAAGATGACTTTTTCAAGCAGCGCTTTGTCCAACATCTTTCTGTACCAGTCCTGTAATCGCTTCGGCTTGGGAATTTTCTGCTCTTGCGGATGACAGTGAAAGATATAGTCATCACCCTCGCATGGAGGACAAGCCCAGATGTGAGCCCATGCATATCTGCATCAAACACCACACATTCAAACTACAAACAACCACGCAAACACATGGTTTGCATTACAAAACGATGATGATCACATTCTATTTTCACCACACACAGAACAGATGCTGAACTGTGCAACACTTGTGGTATCCAACACAATTTGTCAGCAAACAGCACACAATTTTCACCGAACCACAGTGACTTACCCAATCGTCTTGACATAGTCCAGATAGCCAATCAGCAGATCGTGGTACACTTCAGTGCGAAACTGTCGTGGTCTGAAGAAATGAACACTGTCCAGATACGCTATGTACACACGCCTACAATGTCGCACAAAACTAAAGACTGTAAATAGAGCTTTAGCTTACAAGTCTTGGCTTATCCGAGGCAGTTTACAACCAGATCAACTCAGCCTGGTCAACCCTCTAAGGGTAGTGGCGCAGCTGCTGTCTCATGAAGCAAGATGCAGTGGGTCCAGGGAAAATGTTGTCAGGAGCAACATTTCCGTTAATATTGCAGTACTGCTCTAGGCAGCCACAACAGCAAATGCAATCATACTTGCTGCATTGCAGTGCAGGCATAGGGAATGACTTGCATAGAATCCTAGAAACAACTTAGGATATGTGAGTAAAGTCTTAGGATAAAGTTAAGATAACTTAGGACAATGTTAACAACAACAGAGCAGTTCTAGTGCAACTTGGTATCATATGCTCTTGATGCACAACAATTTATTTGTAAATTTTTAATGAAATTCATCTCAATAATGCAATTAAATGATGACATACGAGATGCAGCAACTTTACTTAGGTAACTTACTTATGACTAACATGGGCCTAAATTAAGAAAATTCAGACCATCTGATGCAACTCAATTTGAAAATGTTCAGAATTCTAAAGTTTCATTAGTCTTAGATGAGAGCAGGTGAGTTGAATCAGGCATTCTGACCATGATATTGCTACCAAACACATTTCAAATGGTCGCACATCATCGAAACAAAGACAAACCGCGAGTTTGGAGGTGGACAATCAGAGCCATACTCTTGCACGTGCATTCCAAAAAAGCACACCTCCGATCCATCGATCTCCTCAAAAGCAAATATCGTCTTTGCGCGGTAAGGAAATGTCGACGACATCTTTCCAGTGTCGCCAAACCTAGCTTTCATTGCTGGTTTCAACTCGAGTATTTTGTCGTAAGACGACAGCACACGGATGATAACTTCGCCAGCCCTCGCATTCTTACGCTTCAACATCTCATTGACACGGTTCTCCAAGTAGCTGCTCAGTTTCGTTGTCGGCAAACCTGTTCACATACACACAATACATTATCACCACCATAATCCATGGTATGCATAATGCATAAGAATGACAGCAATGCTGATGGAAACAGCACTTTTTTTTACAATGTAACACAATGTGCAGCGTCTTATTCTGCATCATAAGTCATTCAGTCATTTTAAAACCATATCTGCAAACTCATTAATTTGTTTTGCATCAACAATTATTATTATTATTATTATTATATTTGCTGTGATTTAACTGAGAATATGAAAAAATTGTTGCTGGGGCACTACATAAATGCTAGTCACGTGGGTATGATGCAGTAAATATTCTCTCTTGCGATATTATAAAACTCCACTGTTCTGCTGGTAGTGAATTACAGTCCGCAGTGGCGACTGGGAAAGCACCGAATCCCACAGCAATACGCCACGTCATTTGCAACTCATACACAGCATACAGTAACAAATGAAAACCATGACGCTATTGTAGAATGCAAACTAACGTTTTGCAGTGAACTTGCTCTCTTTTCGCTTGTCCTTCTTCTCCGAGAGACAGATGTTGCAGACAAACTCGTCCGGCCAGATCTCACTCATGTACTGCGCACAGATCTGATGCAACTTGCGACCGCAGTCATTGCACACTATGAACCTACAACATCCAATATCACACATTATGACTCCCATCGCCCACAATTATACCGACACCACTGCATCACTCACAGAACAAGTGAACCCAGTACTTATTTTCTCACAACAACAACTAAACAGTTGCTAGCAGCATACAATGGTGAGGAAAATTATGCACGTAGTGGCTGGTTTCAGTCAGCTACTAGTATTTCCAGAATGTCTTAAACAATAAATTTCATGAAAATTTATAGCCAAACTCTAGATAATTGCCCAATCAACCATGAATTCATAGTTGTCATCCAGAGAAACACAGTGGACAGCTGGGTCTGTCTATTTCTCCAGGTGATATTTTCTATTCTCATGTAATGCACATTCTAATATACTGCACAAATACTGAACATAATGCAATTTATGAATGCATATTGCATTCTTAAATTTCCGTATTTTTACTATTTATAAAATATACACAGAATAGACAGAGCGGCCTGCAGTAGCCGACACTTACTGTTCAAACTCGAGTTTATCATTTTTCTCTTTCACAAACTGTTCTTTCTTCACTTTTCTACAATAACAAAACAGTTCAGCTACAACAAATGACAGGAAATAAGTGACAACCGAAAAAAATGGAAATTACATCAAAGTGCATGACTGAAAACTGTGAAGATATAACAGGAAATTTATTAGCAGCAGATACTGAATTGCCAGCACAACATAAAGTCTATGTAAAAAGTAAACAGCTAATAAAGCAAACATAAAAAACCAAGACGTAACAGCAGCACAAAGGCCCGACACAACTTACATGCCAGGCTGCAGTGGGTCCTCGTTTAATTCGATGTCATCCTCCAAAACTTCATTGAAACACTTTTCACAGTAAATAAATCTGCAAACAACAAATAAACCAGAATGCAAAACTTCCCAACAGGCTTTCTAATCGACAAAGCCTGCTCTCAGAATACAAGGACTTTTCTAAGGAGAAAAGCAATTCTGATTGAATGGTTTCAGGACTCGAATATTTTTCCCAGCTAAAACACTCCAGCATATATCAGGCATCACTGATTTAGAATGCCACCCCAGCAACAGTCACATTTTAAACAGGACACTGGCAAACACTTTTCTGCCTCAGACAATCTCACAGTATGTGTCAGAAATCCTAATACACGATATCTTGCCTCATCTGCCTGTGAAACCTGTGAGCTACAGAAACATCATTCATAGTGGCATTAGCCACAGAGAATGGGAGAGCTGTAACCTGAGATAAAATGGCGCAAGACAAACTGGTTGAGATTGACAGAGTTACCACAAAATTAATTTGGGTCCTTTTACAGATAGAGAATTACACCGAACATCATGGCAATATGTAACTGGCAAAACTAGCTGGCTGATGTTATGATAATTATGTTGAACATGTTATGTGATTCCAAGTTTAAAATTTTTGCACACTTTATTGCATCATACTAGACAGTGCTGATAGCTCAAAAAAATATAGCCTCTGGTTTTATTCAGCCGTTTTGGCTATGATTAAGAAGCAACACAAGAAAGTGTCACAGAATCTCTGATTGTGTGGGTAACATCCCATTTATAATTAAATGATACAATAAAAAATGGGAAAATACTACAGCAACCAAACAAGTTCATTTTACTGTTATGCCAAATATACGCCAGGCAACATGACAACACCACACCTGTTGTCATACATGTAGTAGACTGTGTCGCGTGGAATTGGGCAAAGACCTTTACCAAAGCAGCACAAAACTTGTGGCGAGAATACGAACTTGCGTCCACAACAGTAGCCAAGAGACTGCATAGCCTCATCTATGTCGGCCTCAAACAGTTCTGCCAACTACATCACATGACACATAATTCTAACAGTTTTCACAGCGTACAACCACATGTCAAAAACTGTAAAAATAGCTCACTAGCATACTGGTGAATAAACAATTATTATTTTCCAACATAATAATTTTGTGCATGATCTCGTGATAACTACCATATAGTTGAAACAGCCTCATGGTGAAAATTTACTGCTGAAAAAACTTGAGCAATGTTCTCCATATCACGCAATGCTCACACTTGGGTGGCAAAATGGTAAAGCTAAAAACTGGCAAAATCCTCAGCAGCACTTTTGACACCATTGCACAAGTGTGACATAACGTTCAACACGATAAACCAAGCTTGCACAATGGCAGCAATGCAGTAAATGCACATAAGTGTAACAATATTTGCTCAACAAAAGTCGGATAAATTTTATCTCTCACCTTAGTGCAAAACTTGTACACTTTGGAGGTTTTGCGATTGTACAGCCAAGCATTGTTGAACATAAGCCACATGTCGTCAACAAACTCCCAAGGATCATTGTACAATCCTTTGTCGAGTTTATTTTTCATCAACGACAGATCCATAGGATTCTTTATGATATTGAAATAATCCTACAAGCACACCGAGACACTTAGCAAGCGAATTCAATGCTAGCATATGCTGTTTTTAGTGTCTGATAAATCTGTTAATAACTTTTTACAGCACTGTTACTCAAGATGCAATCAAAAATAAAAGAAAATAATAGTTTCACAGTCACCAAGAAATCAGTGACTTCAGCCACGTGACTATTGTATAACTCCAGAAAAGTTGCATATAATCTACGATACATTGCTGTTACAGAAGATGACAGCAATGCCAAGCCAGTAACATTCCGACTTCCAATACAAATGTCTTACACAACTGTTTAAGCTTGCTTGCCATAGTTCTTACATGGCAAAGTCGATGCTGTTCAGTAGCACACATCCAATAAAAACAATTAGGCCCCGACATTCAATGTCAGGAACTTCATACACCTAACTCTTAACTGGAAACTTTGCATCAACAGATGTCCACATGCAGAATGTTTTATAACAATAAAGGTTCGAAAGCATCAAGTTATTAGCATTCAGTGACTATTACAATAATGAATCGGTTAACATAAATGTCTGACAATGACAATACAATACAATACGACTTACTGGTACGCCAAGTGCCACTGGGTCGACAGGCAGCCGAAACAGAATGCCCTCCGGCTCCTGGAAATATATCTTCTCCCATATCGGCATAAAAGCTTCAATCAATTCATCACGACTCCAAACTGCAAAATTTAAATATTCTGTTCCTGACAAATAACTTATTCCACATGAACTCCAGCAAAAAATGCTATCAGTATGCATTCTAAACTTTCTGTAACCAGTGCATGGCAACTAATGTCCCCAATTGGTTTTTTACACAGACTGTACACAACACGAGAACAGTGCTTGATGCAATACTCACAATGTTATGACTGTTCCGCTACCCATCAGCTCTAACTCGTCAAAATGCATGCCCTCAGAAGTTGGATACTTGTATCAAGATTAGCTTAGTTTTGGCGCAAACAAGTGACATAGCAACCAGTGCTTACCCTTCCTCGGTAATTTTATCTTGACATCATCGTCACAGGATGGCTTCGTGTCCGACTGTTTTGCTGGATCATCCTCCATCGGCTCGTTTTTGCCTTTTCCACATTCTTCACTGTCAACTTCAGACTTGATGTCGTGTTTCAATGGCTCAATTTTAACATCAGTCGCAGTGAGGTGACATGCGCCACTGTCACTCGCAACCGCACTGTCAGTTGTTTCCATCTCCACTTTCGGCTCCAATTTCACCACGGCTGTGCTGACGGTAGTTTCTATTTGTTCAAACTGCTGGTTGAACAATTTCACATCAGAGCACTTGTTCACTTCTGTAC
>Ga0056115_1000988_pt1 | contig 12925 bp, 14 predicted proteins | sample WorMetOlspDAHAB1_FD_77007 | JGI IMG/M metagenome (GOLD analysis project Ga0056115, IMG submission 77007) | Marine gutless worms symbiont microbial communities from Max Planck institute for Marine Microbiology, Germany - Olavius sp. DAHAB.1 ...
ACCGTCAATACAGATGCCTACTAGTGAACGGCATCAGACCCGCTTTCATCCGACGCATTTTGCATTATAAAAGGTGCGAGATCAGTTCACACATGCGCGCGCACGCACGCACACGCACGCACACACACTGTAGAATCTCAGTTGATAGATTACGTGTAAGATGGAGCAGGTTGCCAGCGATTACGTGACTATGTCGCAAGGGTTTCCATATCCCCGTGCGACCATAAGTGCAGTTCGGCTTCCCACAGAGTCTGTTCTTGTTTTTCCACTCCCGCGTTTTCAGTCGCCCCGTGTATAGCGGTGTGAATCATACAGAGGTGCAGACTGAAGGATCGACATTAGTTCAGTAAGGATCGAAGCGCTCGGAATGAGACGACAGGGCCGGCGCTCCTGAGAACTGGACGTCGCGGCGGAAACAGCCGACCTCGGTCCATACGCCATTATTCTTTTACAGCGATTCTGCATTTCCTGAAACCACACTCGCGTCGTCGGATCTGTCATTAATGTCAGACAGCGCTGCAGACTTACAGCTGGTCTAATTGGCCCGTCGTCGAAGGACGGCGCTGTTAATGTCAAAGATACATACGGGGTCCATAACAAGAATCATGCACGATCGAATTACACAGGATCAACACGAACTCACTAAATGAGTATATTACAGCTATAAGTTAAGTTAAAATCAACATTTCTATAGCGTCGATAGCGTCCTTGACTGCAGAGGCGCTTGGCGGCGTACAGACGTTTTAAAAAGATGTGTCTTCAGATGGCGCTTGAAGCTGTCGACCGAATGGGACAGTCTAATGTTTGCAGGCAGCTAGTTGTAGACTGTTGGTCCAGCAACAGAAAACGCACGTCGAGCGAATTCGGTACGGACGCGCGGGACGGACAGCAACGGAGCGCCGGCAGAGCGCATCGGTCTAGCCGGCGTCGCGACGGTGAACATGTGGAGGTACAACGGCGTGGACGTCGTCAGCACCTTATGGGTCAGCACAGCGGTCTTGTACGTAATGCGGTGCTTCACCAGCAACAGTGCAACAACCTCAGCAGCGGCGCTGCCTCTGTGCGACCACGTTATGAATATGAGGCGTTTATATTATGAATAAGGCAAGTTGCCCAAGATTTGTCATGTGCAAAACTTCGTAATGGTTTTCACGAGACATACATGAATTCGCCCACATATCACGATGACATTATGCGGCATTATGAACTGGCTTCCGATGCATTACCTCCACTAGCTGCCTTTGTCGACGGCGTTCCGGCTTTGTGTGGAGTCAATTGCCAACTATTTGATTGACAGCCTGTATGGAGTCTTGTCCAAGACTTTTCCTCGTATAGCGATCACTTGCGAAGACAGCGCGCTCCAATCAAAACGAACACAGACGTAATAAGTTTATTTTGCCACAAAACTAACTACAAATGTTTATCATAACTATTTGTCATCTCGATAAGAACGTTCCGTCAAGAGTAAGACTGAATGTAAAACAGGTTGACCGTTCTCACGTACGCGTATGCTGGTAAATAATTGCAATCAGTGTAATCAAAAGTGTCCTGGACTGTTTGCTCAGAATGACATAAATAATAATAATAACACGACAATTTATAAGGCGCCGCAACTCGGCGGGCGTCACCACATGGGCGACGTTCAAACATATTTCAGCCGTAGATGTCAGTCGTGTGTCAGTACTATAGGCTCCAGGAAATCGGAAACGAGTTGGTCTTGCGGCGGCTCTCGCACATAGAGAGACTGCGTCGCGGCGTCGTGTGTTATCTGTCGCAGTCATGAACAACAGTCGGCGCAACGCAGCAGCGCGGTCGCGGCGAAAATGCAGAGCGAGTGAACACGACGTCGGACTGCTTCAGTCGCAGCGGCGCCGGCCGGTGACATCAGCGACATCGATAGCTCCTCTCGGAACGGACAAAAGACGCTATGTTGAGTGGGCCGGGCCGCCCAGGCCGCGACAGCTGTTCCATCAGAGGCAGGCGGGCGACGGGCGGCAGCTCGCCGCAGCCAGTCGACCGACTCACGGCGGATTGATCGACTGCCCGGGCGCTCTGCGCCCCGCCCGTTGCTACCCCTCGGGTCGGACGCAGGCCCACCAACACGACTGAGATTTACTGCGTCGCTCGCTCATCGCATTGTTCAGCAACTGTTGCTGCAGAATCAGAACACGCGGACGTTTGCGACTCTTGACTCAAAGAACTTCCGGTTGGCTCGCCGCCGAACCGTTCGCTGTTCCATCATGTGACATCTTGGGCAACAGCAATCATTCTCTTCTGGGCACAGCAGAGATGTTCCTTGGCTTTGAGTACTTGTTAACATCTCTTGAACAGCGTGACAGTGACAATGGATCTCAGGACATGCGGCGCATAACACGAACTCTCATGCATGTCTCTGAATACGTAGGACACGCGCCTATAGTTTGTTGGATGCTTACATGCCAATTAGCAGGTTAGCGTCAGGGTGAGATTTAGTATTTCATGGTTATGCACCCGCAACGGCACCCTGCGTCCGTATTCTATAGGAGAGAGGGCAATTCCTTTGAAGTTGCCGTCACCGCTGTATCGATCTCTTCGTTCGCGTAAACTATCTATAGTTCGGTATAGATACGTAATTACGAGACTTTTCTGAGGAATTGACTACAGGCACAATTTGGAGTGATCACGTTTTTGGCAACTATGGTGTGCAGTGCACAGTCCTGTGTAGGATAAAAATTCGTCGTTTTCAGTGGAAATGAATAGTCATTATTTTCTTTATCACTTTTCGCGCCCATGTCATTACTATGCTCAAAGTGTCCGACTCCTAGAAACAATGGAAACTACCTCTGAAGTAGTAGAGCCCGACCACGCACTGTTTCGCAGTCGATCGACGTACTCCGGTGCAACAAGCTACAGGATACATCCGACCAGACTATACCCCCGGGTATAAACCGGCCCAGACCAGAATAAAGGGTTAGGGTTAGGGCAACCCGTAACCTAAGGTACATACATGTACATTAAGTACAGGCTACTTTTTGTAGCCGAAGCCCTTTTATATCCCGAAACCAGTGTCTGTATAGTATTGGGTGCAGTCTGGTCGACGGTATACTCTGGCCTGTTACACCGGGACCGTTGTCGTTAATACGCAATATTGGTGAGCGCAGCGTTAATTGCATTCGCGGGATATCCGAAGCTGATTTTCATGAATAATCAGATTATGTGTGTGTGTCACGGCAAGACGACTGGACAGACGTGAGCCGCATATTATTCTGGAAGACTAGCAGACTCGGTCTCGCGATCTGATAGATGAAACCGTCGTTAACTCTGCGTCGACACTTAGAAGCACTGGAAAAGTAATCAGTTATAGGCCTACGTACAAGAGTCAATTGTCTGAATCACAAGCATACCCGTTTCGTTGCTTTATCGTCTCACATCTCATAGCGCACCCGAGACAGACCTTGTACTGTATACATAAGCTTACCTGATATCGACATAGCAGTTAAATTTACAGAACAATCGCCCATTAAGTTACGTTTAGTTTTCTTTTTTACTTCGATTCATAGGCAATAATTTTTCAAAATATCCTAAATAATGTAGAAAAATAGCGGCGCTACGTTATTATTTAATATTTTTATAAACGTTTTAGAAGCTTTCACAACCCTATTCTAGAGCTATTGTGAAGTGTTATGTGAAAATGCAGCGAGTATTCATTTCAGGCATCTCAAAACAACATCGGCACCTCAAATCGACTTGTCACCACTCTCATGTTTTCATAATACTATTTCATACGACTCAGTGGCGGATTTAGGGGAGGGGGCGAGTCGACTCCGGCCTCTCTTTGGACTACGGACTGATGCCGTCGCTCACAGAACTCTTGACGTGTGACAGCGGTAATCTATTATGGCGACACATCGCCATTTTTACCTCTTCAAACACGTAAAACATGGTACTCAGAATATTCAAAATGATTTCCACCAGTGGCTTTCAGGCAGCTTTAGAGCGTACAAAATTCGTTTTCGGCCGGGGCTCCGCCCCGGACCCCGCTGGGGAAGCTTACAGCGCTCCCCCAGAGGCCCAGACTACTTAACTGGTTTAAGGGGAGTTGAGGGAGGGAGAAGGGAAAGGGGAAGGGAAGGAGAAAGGAAGGGAAAGGGCAAAGAAGAGAAGAGAAAGGAAAGGAAAGGAAGCGGATCTGTATAGCGCCTATTGTCAGTATCTCGACAACTAAGCGCTCAGATGTGGATCACACGGAGTTACCTGCAAATATACCACATCTGCCTTTCCTTCGTATAAGCATTCGCTAGAGGGCGAAACTGCTGCTAGCAGTCTCTTCCATCTAGCTAACCGATATACTATTCATTCCCCGTCCCACTGAGGGTAGGAGGCTGAGTTGGCCTGGTTGGTTGACCCATAGCGGACGCCTTACCTACGAAGTGGTCACACGTCAACCATAGATCAGGCGCATATCAGGGAAAGTCCGCCAGTCAGAGACCGACGCCCTTACCACTGAGCCACGCCGCCAACAGAAGGGGAGGGACCGGCCCCCTTTCGCAAATTCCAGGATCCGCCTCTGCGACTTATTAATATTTTGGCAGTGGTTTACTTTTGGGGCCACCCTGTACGTTTGGTGGGATGGTGAAACTGTCATACGGTTATTAAATGTCAGACGATGTACAGGGTGGCCCAAAGAGTAAGCCACTGCGGAATTATTGAAAAATCGTATTAAATCATATTAAAGCCTGCCAGTGAGATTAGATTTCTTCGTAAAATTAAAGTATGAATCAAGCACTATAATGTTATCCGTTGACGATAAATATTCTGTGCGTGACCTAATTTGTGACATCATTAACAGTACTTGACCCACAAAGTAGCGTCACACGCGGTAAGTGATGTCAGCGCTCCCTCTGGCATCAGCTAACCTTAGTAAGCAGTTAATTCCATTCCTAAAACATATGTTATATGGAGATTTATGTAAAAGTTTCTTTTATTTCAATATTTTCTCTTTTATTCTTATTTGTAATGACGATCTTATCATATACATTGATTTTATCAATGTCGCAATTTGAAACACAGTAACTGATGATGTCAAAAATTAGGCCACACATAGAATATTTATTACCAACTTATACTATTCTTGTACTCATTTTCTAATCAAAATTTATGAAAATTCTAGCATAAGCGACGGTTTTATACGATTTAATGACGATTCTTGATAGTACTTACTTTTGGGCCATCCTGTACATTATGAAGATACTTAGTAACACACGTCTATTAACCACTTCGCTGCATAAACACTACATGGTGGCCAAAAACCGGATCAGTGTGCTATTCGATTGTTCTAGTGATTGGCGAATGAATGAAAATCTTTATAAGGTAGCAAAATATAACAATAATAGTAATGGAACAGTAAAAACAAAACAAAAAAAAACAAAAAAAAACAATGACAACACAATGTCAATGTCAGTGTAACAAGGGTATACTACAGCCTGAGCCAAGTATATAAAGTGAACGCAACAAAGTTTGTGCATGAACTTCTTTCGGCGACGCTCGAGTGCAACGCTGGCACTGGCAGTATGAAGTCAAATTGATCTGGACATTGTTTGACAAGCGATTAAATAGATTCGTAAATAGGCAGGTCAAAACTTCAATGATTTTCTGTCAACAAAAAGTTCTCTAACAGTGACGCTGTGACGCTCCACTGCTGTGTAAACATTTTCACATGTCAGCATCGGCAGTTGAATCGTCTGATTTTGAGAAACTGAAACAGGCAAATTGACCTTGTCAGAAGTGTATGGTAGTTATGCACTTCATACACGCATGCAAAATAAAATAATCAATGAACACATGCGAAAAAATATCGAAAGTAACAATAGGTACACTTTTCGGAGCGAGTGAAGTGTAGCCCAGTGCAAACAACTGGCTGGCACACGATTCGTACCATAGCATTCATCCCTGCAAATTGATGATTCGTGTAATAGCGCGTCTGGTGTGCGAGTGCGGGCTTACGATTGGCTGGCTGGTTGATCTGTTAACGTTTTCAAGTCATTCATTTTTTGCCCGCTTGAGCCATTCATGTATTCGTTGCGTTGATTTTGTTCTGCTTCTCGCTTCAGTTATCGCTAGTTAGTGTTAGAAATTGAGCACACAGGCTCCGCCTACAAGTCATATCGTCATGCCTGCCGTGGTACAAATCGTCAATTACATACTTCAAAGGCATGGTACGAATCATTATATAATCGAACAAAGCAAGCACTTGGCAACCATGCCGGAGTGAGTGAGTGAATAAAGTTTCACGCCCCACCCGACACATTATAGGTCATTTCCGAGGCGGAAATCGTGCCATAAATTGTGCAGGACAAAAACAACCTGTAGTGTAACGACTAGACATACTGGTAAAGATGTGTAAGTTTCAAAAAATGACCAAATATAGGCTGCTCGTGAATCTATTAGAAACAACGGACAAGCTAGAGAAATCGAGACGCATGTGTGTGTACAGACACCAAAACACAGCGTCATTACGATTCAGTTAGCCAAAGTTTAAGATTCTTTTTTGTTTCAGCATTTTGTATTGTTCTCGCATTTCATCATATGCTGTTTTACGGCAACTGAGAAACAGCGAAATAACTTAGACAAGGTACGAAGCAGCCACCGCGAACTACATATACAGCGCTAAAAGGGCGAAGGCCGAAGCCTCTATACCCATCAGATATGTAACATTGAAATACTGAAACTAAACATTGTTAATATCGAAACTGTCAAAATAACTTCTACTTCCATTTTCGGTTAATGTACTTTTTTTAATCAAAAATCAATCCGTGGTTGGCCCAGTACTTATCCTATCTGTTTTAACATGTATTCACATTATTTGCACTGATCACTGAAGCTGGCAAGCTGTTCCATATATATACTATTTTAACTGTAAAGAAGTACTTCTTTATACGTGTCATTATAGGCTAAAGGATGGTGATCACTTACCGAGCGTCCGTTCACAGCAGCTGCGTCGGTCTACTGCTAAAGCGGAAGTAGCATGTCGTCAGATCAGCGTCTCGACGGCGTTGCTGGCAGCTTACCATGGATCGCGAACGGCGCGCTGCGTGCGTCACAGAAGCAGATTCTGCCGCAGGAGCGCGGCGAGCAGGCAGGCGGCGGCGGCGCTACACGACTGGCGACGGGCGGGCGGGCGACATCGCTGAGGTGGCCGCCATCGCTAAGCCAAGCCGGACTACGCAGTGGCCAGCCCGGGTCGGTCTTAAGCCGCCGCGAGTGAACGTCGTCGTCGCTGCCTCCGCCGCTGAGAAGACCTGATACGGGCGCTGCTACGCCAGCCCGCCGCCTCCGCGACGAATCGAAGTATTGATCGACTCTGTCGGCAGCAACGCAGCCTCGTCGTCGTGATGCCACCGACGCTCCAGATGCGCCTCCCGAGGACCTCGTAGAGTCCTTGTCAGCGTTAACTTATAGCCAAATGACCGTCGTTGCCGGACTGAGCGCCGTGGATAACAACGGAACAGACGTTAAGCTGTCCCATCGTCGGCCGGCCGCAGACATAGCATCAGTTGCAGCGGCAGCGGACTCGACTATAAAGGCTTTAGCGGCGGTCGTTGATGGCCGACCGACCCGCGTTATCATGGTGCCTCTAGTTCTTCATGATATTGACGCAGCTGGATGAGGCAAATCCGAGCTGTCGTCATCGTTAATTGATTCCTGGCACTACGGCGACGTCGCGAATCGAATCGCCGCGGCAAACGAGCCCGCGCGGTTTCATTGCTGCTGCTCTGCACTTGGTGTTCTTAACGTCGCTGTTCAGTTGTGACCGATGATTAACCGCTGGCAGAGCATTTTACATTGTAAGACACTGCATCAGCGATACAATGTCTGAACGTAACGAGATTCCAAAATAATTCTCGGTCTGCTGCAGTATTATTCAGAGTGGCCCCAAAAAGTAAGCCACTATCACGAAGCATCACTAAATCGTATTAAAACTTGACACGAAGGCTAGATTTTTCATCATTTTCGACTACAAATGAGCACAAGAATATGCTAAATCTAAATTAAATATTCTATGTGTGACCTAATTAATGACGTCATCACTTGCTGTGTTTGAAGCTGCGATACGGGTAAAATCAACGCATCTAATAAAATCATGTTTGAAAACAAGAAATAAATATAAATTATGGAAAAAATAGAAAAGATATTGTTACATAAATCCCCATCAAAAAGATCGTTTAGACATAGAATTCACAGCTTGCTAAGGTGGGATGATTCCAGACGAAGCGCTGACATCATTTACTGTATCTGACGCATATCGCTAGTTTGCGGGTCAGCATATGAGGTCAGAAAGTAGGTAACGCATAGAATATCTAATACCAACGAATAATATTATAGTGTTTGATTCATACTTTAATTTGACGAACAAATCTAATGTCATTGACATGCTTTGATACGATTTAATGCGATTTTTTGATCATTTGACAGTGGCTTACTTTTTAGGGCCACCCTGTATAACATTCTCTACAGCATATGTACACAGTAAGCCAAAAGTCGTCTTTTCATGTACTAATAACAATGCGACAAACACTGCGTTTTTGTTGACTGGCAGAACGTAAATATTGAAGGTACTGTTTCAGTTTCTTCTTTTACGAAATTAAATGTAACATATTCACGTTCATACAGCCACACCCGTGCATTCGAACAGCGGCGGTGGCACACTCGGAAGCGTCACGTTTGATTAATATCAAATTGTTTCGTAAAAATATACTCACTAGGTATGAAAGTTGAGGGACAAGATGTGTGCGGAAATCATACGCTGGTGATATCTCGACTTCGGGAGAAACTCAAATTCGCACTGCCATAATTTTTATTGTCGAATCTGATTGTTTTTAAAGAAGGAAATCCAAATTGCATGCAACTGCATGAAAAAAGTATGCTGAAAAAAGGCATACTCCGTCGTAGGCGCGAAGGCAGGGTGCACATCCTGCAGCATTAATTTGACGTTGTTGCAGAAAGCAAAAAGACGGCGTCAGCTAGTGGTGTTAATGCCGCGGCACGGGCTGGTAATGATGTGCAGCGCAATGCATCATAGATGTCAACAAGTCGGCGCCGTCACGCGCTGCCGCAGCAGCCCTGCCCGACCGGTCGCTGTTCTCCGCATCCTACTGCATCGCCTTTCTCCTCTCCCTCCCATACATATTTCGGCGGCGGTACAATGGCAGCGATATCAAATATTAACGATTCATAACCGAATAGGAATCGGACCGACAGAGTTGCTGTGGTTGGCTGCTGCGGAGCATGCAGTTGAAATTGCCACTAAACAACAATCGCATGGACATATCGTTTATTGTGGACTCTCCTTCTAGGGTTTCTGCTATAAGTATCGCTGTACGTCTGTCGTCGTCAGCGTCGTCTGTCTTGTCGTAGATGCCGTAACTCGAAAACAAAAAAAAATCGTAAAAGCTAAAAACCTAGTAAGTTTTTTTCATGACAGTCAAAAATCGGTGGAACACTTGTGGGACAAAAAAGGTCAAAATATGAAAGTCACAATTGCCAATAATAAGGGTTACAATAAAAATGGGTGCAGGACAAGAAACGTGCTATCACCTCAACCTGAAAAGTACATAAGTATTGAATATGTTGAGCAACATGAGTGCTGAGCAATGTGGTGATAAATGTCAAACTACTGTGTCACCAGATGTTTCTGCTTTTACGGGGTAAAACGATGAAAATTAATATCGTGGTAGGCCCCGTAGTTGTAAGTGCAAAACAACTGCAAGGTGGTGGTTGACTCGACCCATTCAACCGCCTGTGTTATGATAAGTAATCACGGTGCAGGGCAGACTCATTTTTCAAGATTCCGAGGTGTTAAGCTCACGTAATTAGCGGTGATCAGCTGTGTCGTCAGGATAATGCCACTGCATGTGCCAGCCACAGGTGCGACCGTGCGACCTCCTTCATTCAGCTTTCAAGTATTGTATTGTATTGTATTGTATTGTATTGTATTGTATAGAAAATTTTTAGAATGGCCTATTATAAACTTCAAGGTCCACTAGAGAAGCAAGATGAACTAACTAACAGCTAAAGCCTAAAAAACTAACAACTAGAATCCAGGAAATGATAAACTAAAGAGACAATGTTGTCGTTTAAAAGCTTCAACAGTTTGGCATTCAGTGATATCGCGCGGCAGACTGTTCCATAGTCTAGATCCGGCAGCGCTGAAAGTTCGATCACCGACAGACGTGAGACGGGTTCTCGTCACTTCCAGCTGGCACGAAGACGCTGACCGCAGGTTTCGTCTGCTGGGTATGTCCGCGACACGGCGTAGGTCATCAGAAAGGTAACGTGGCGCCAGGCCGTGCAATGACCGGTAGACCAGGGTCGCCAGCTTAAACTGGATACGTTCAGATGCACGGTATAGGTCTATAGGCCTATGACAGTCTCGACGTATCGTAGAAATGTTCACTGTATACCGATATGCGGGGGCGCTGAAGTTGCTGAATACTGGACAACGCAAAAGGGGACAATAGAACAGCGGTGCAAGGAAACGTGGACACTGCAGGACTGGACACTGTACAGGCTTTGCATTCTGCACTTTATGTCAACGTCCAGTCCTGCAGTGTATTGTGTCTGCTATTGTCTAATCATGAATTGGTTACCGCGTTTTCCCACATCGTTCGCCATTGCAATATCAGCCGGCCGCGTTATGCGACCCGCTATCTCTAATTCTTTCGCCATGTAGCATTCATGACTCTCAGTTCGGAAGTAATGCTACTAATCCTGTTTTAATTATTTGTAGGTGCGACCTTAGCCGTTGACATTTCGACCAGAACGCGATTAAGTGGCGGCATTGTGTCCACACTCGTACAAAAGTAATTACTTTCCTTCTATTTCTGTCCTCGAGTTGCGGACACGAGCGAGACAGCTGAGCATAGTATACTGCGCACATAACTGGCTGCAGGAAACTGCCTGGTTATTTTTTTCAACAGACTAAAAAATCCTCTTTTGCCCGGATAATCTCATTGTAGTCAGAAATGCGGGCATACAGAAAGTGCATATACGTCACCGAACATCATAAAACCACGCCGCCACGCCTTGGAAGTATATTAAATATAAACAAATTTCTGCCTAATTTGTTGAATGCGGAAAGCATAACATTCGCAGACCGTGTACTTCGACTGGTTTTACAATTCCATGCACACGCACACGACAAACAAGCTTGTGCAAGTACGACGTTACACTGCTGCAACATATATTATACCTCCAACATGACGGCGGCAACTGTTGTGGACAGAATGGCGTCACTGTCATTTCGTCACCGTATATGTATTTGCTTTTAGGTTTGTCTTATACATTGTTTCCGTTTGTGCCATCACGAAGGCTCTGTTTTCAGGCAGCAGCGTTGCAGGCAGAATATGGGACACCGTATTTTCTCCATTGAGACGGACGGACAAACACGCACGGCAACAACGTCCACCGCGATCGCCGCCGTCACGCGGTGTCGACGTCGCTGCGACTCGTGACAAACGGACGGACGGACGGACAGACGCCGCGAATATAATTCGCGGCGTCTGTCCGTCCGTCCGTTTGTTTCAAACTCCATCTAAGAGACGGACGGACAGTTTGTCCGTCCGTCCGTCTTTCCGTCTCTTAGATGGAGTTTGACACTTTATGTCAACTAAGCAATTGACCCAGATTTTGAAGGTCGGCTAAGAGAACGGATGTACAAGAAATCATCTGGTTACTTACATAGTCGTGAAATGTGTGCAATTAAAACACGTGAGAAAACTTAGAAAAAATTATGATGATCTTTTCTGTTCGCAGTCACCGACGTAAATCGTTTTTCAACCATGTAGCGCCTATACGATTACAATGTTCAACAATTTCTGCACCAATCAACACGCGCGTCCCACGCTGTGAAAAATACGGACAAGTGAAGGCGGCGGTGCATGTACACCATAATTTTTGGAGAAAAAAATGCCATGTGGCAGTGCCAGATTCTAAGAATCCTTTGCCAAAACTGGGTAGGCTATACTTTGTACAGCGAATGCTGCATATATACCAAGCCGAAGTGATATGGGCATAGGCTTTGCTGTCCAAGGTTGATTAAGTAAGTAAGTAAATTAATGTCGATTTGCATAGCGCGATTCCGTGAAACGGTGACACCTCTAATATCCGACAAAGAGATGCGTTTTTAAACGTTCACTTGACGCCCGGATCACGCAACGAATCATGCAGTGAGTTCCAAACCGTCGGACCGGCAACCGAGAAAGTCCGGGTGCCAAGAGTGCTGCGACAATACCGTGGAATATTCAGTTTGCGACCGCTGGCCGAACGGAGATGTTGGCGACCGGCCTACGGTCACTTGAAGACCGAAGCTGAATTTGAAAAAAAATTCGCGACGGTCGTGCTATAAATATACACATAGGCCTAGTTTACTACTGCGCTCGATGTCCCTCTGGGATACATTCCTGGGTGGTCAGTCAACGCGACATGGATCGATGAAGTCCAAATCGGATCGATACGGCCCGGACGTCCACGCCGACCAGCCTGCTGTGGCCGGCCGCCGAGCAGTACATGCTGGAGGCGGCCGCGAGGTCACCTGGTTCCAATCGACCGTGAAAAGCTCCAGCGCACTGTCCGGCCATTCACGTCGCCCCTATCATGCTGTGTGTGATTCAGCGTGAGACACAGGCTAATCACTAAACCCTATGCCCCCTGGCCAAAACACAACGCGTAGGCCTAATGTTGGCTAAACAGTCTGTATACTTGAGGTGACAGTAAGTCAGTAACGTTATTCTGTCAACAAGATTTACAGCCGCGTCCTGTCGCAGGAATAGTGATAGTCTAGTAGTGAGAACTATGTCTAGCTATGGCGTTTGTGTTGGTCGTATGCTTTCTCCTATTGGGCGGAATGCATTCTTTTCCTGCTCACGCTTCAATACTAAGATTAACGATC
>Ga0056115_1000989_pt1 | contig 12918 bp, 8 predicted proteins | sample WorMetOlspDAHAB1_FD_77007 | JGI IMG/M metagenome (GOLD analysis project Ga0056115, IMG submission 77007) | Marine gutless worms symbiont microbial communities from Max Planck institute for Marine Microbiology, Germany - Olavius sp. DAHAB.1 ...
CTCGTAAACAGTGTGCTACTTATCATCGTAATGCTGACTTTTAATAGTGGTTAAACCGCAATAATTAAAAGTTCCGGCTGTAAGCACCGTGTGTTGCGTATGACAAACAGTGGATTTGCGTTCGCCATGTCGTCGCGATCTGTTGATGTCGAAGTTATGTTAAACTCTTCAGAAAAAACGGGATTACAGTTATCCGACCCAGTCCAATCCGATCTGATCTATGGATGGACCCATCCATATCCAACACTAGGCCGAGCCGAAAGCGTGTATGCAGTAGGTGAGTAGTCTTTGTCCTGCAGTTTCTCTTAGTTCGCTGACCACATGCGCCGCCCGTCCACAACACTGGACATCTCATTCGCATCGAACCATACAAATTGCGAGTCAGCAAACCAGTGACGTCCAAACCGTTCTGGTGCAATAATCGGAAATTTGTTTTAATGGAGTAGGCCGAACAAGTTGTCTGACTAGACTGTTCTGCAGGAAATATTGCTGTTTCCGTGTGAATGTCTATACAGAGATTCCGAATGACACGACTAGCGGTTCTGAGCCACCGGACTTCCAGCTTGTTCGCGAGATGATTCACGACAAGGTTTCTGGTTGAAAATCTAATTTTATCATGTACACTTGATTGCGAAATTTTAGTTATATCTTTTGACTATTGCGGGATGACCGACCGTTCAACTACCACAGACTATAAGGTCTTAAATAGGACAAGCCCAGTGCTCCACCCATAACTTATTTACCAGGGGCCAGATTTTCCGAAAAATCTTATGATTAATTTACGATCATAAATTCGTTATAGGCCTAACAAAGTTATGACGAAGTTATGACGAATTTATGATCATAGATATGCTAATTTTCGAAAGATCTTATGACGATTTTATGATCTTAAGTTATGACAGGCAGACAGAGTTATGATCACAAATAACTTTAGACTACGATTGTATTAGCAAAACGCAAATATAAACAAACACAAAGTGCGCATTTGCTATTCCTCGTAAGCAACGAAAAAGTAAAAAAGAAATAGCACAGTATACAAGCTTGTGATTGGTTGCTATTTTTGTTTACGATCATAACTTTAAGACGAAGTTATGACAAACTTACGACGAATTTGTGATGACTTTATGATCATTTTATGATTTTTCGAAAATCGGGCCCCAGGTAATACTCAACTTACGAGGTGTGGCTGCGACTAGCCTTGACATATCATATCTTTCATGTGGGTTACTCAGTCTTTCTCTTCCAAACTCGTGCAGCCTTTAGGACTTGTAGACTATCGAGTCTTTACAGAAGTCCCTCTGACGGTTTCTGTTTTTTGTCGAGAAGATTTTTTGCCGATAACCGGAATTCTGATTGGGTGGTTGTGGCAATGGCTAAACTGATGTAGCCTAGATATTGAACCGTCAATGCTGAAATGTTATATGAGCAAAAATGATGAGTTATGTTTATTACTTTGTGCGCCCGAATAGTAGCTGCGTTTCGTTTGTTCGCAGAAATTGATGTCGATTCCGATAAGCTTATTTTACTCGAAAGCTCACAAACATCTCGCCGGAAATCGGGTCCGCTTCTGTTTCTTCAGGGTACGTAGGATGCATTGCCATTGGTTTATTTCCCCTGTCTGGGGGGGGAGTGTTCACTCGCCATTGACGGAGACGAAGTACCCGTCTTGTCGATCTCGGCAAATTTGGCGCATTGATACCCCGCCCAAAAATTTGCGAACACTCACTTACCAACAAATTCTGGTAGGATGTTGTTATTTTCTCTTCAGCTGTTATACTTGGGTTATCACTAAAATTGAGACAGTCGCACTATATAGGCTATTAAACGTTTTTTAATAGTTTTATAATTATGTTTTATTATCCATTTTATTGAAATTTAGACAAACGTCTTGCTACGAGAGACTGCAGGAAAAGCGGAAAATGATTAATTGACTGATTTGTCATTCGAGTGTGAGGTTACAACTTTTTTCTGCCCCGCTCCTACAAACGATTGATACAGGCCTACGTATAGGCTAACCGTGATGCATTTTATGAGCAAACAAATTTATGCTGATGGTGATGATGATAAGGCATGGCTCTAGTGCGTGCTGCATAAGGCTTTGCTCACGAAACAGTGTTAATGTTGACGCTTTTGTCAACATGTTGCGCGTAGGAGGACAACACGCTTGACAAAGCCGCCGAGATCATGAGATATTGGAAACAGTCGTTGCCCAGCGCGACTGCTTCATGATTGCTGTCGCTTACTTACTCACTAAATTCAACTGAGTTTCGGTCTTGCTCTTCTGGCTGCTAGAACAGATAACAGTTCAGTCGCACTAGTCTTGAATGAAAAGTTGATACACTCTACTCTGCCCCGTCCTGTCTATATGCGGTTGCATTTAAGTTGCGGCGTCGATCTGAAACTAGATAAAGCAGTGTATATAAACATCGTGTCATTGCGTGCAGCCTATGTGCAAAAGGCATTTAATATTCATGCAGTAGGAAAGTCGGGCTGCAGACCTCTTGTACGTTTATGAACAAAGAAAATTTATACAACGATAGATGGTATATTTGCGTGGCCTTAGCATGTGCTGCATATGTCTTCTGATGTTTTGTTAACATGTTGCACGTAGGAGGACGACACGCTTAACAAAGCCGCCGACATCATGAGAGACTGGAAACAGTCATTGCCCAGCGCGACTGCTTCATGATTGCTGTCGCTTACTTACTTGCTAAATTCAACTGAGTCTAGGTCTTGGTCTTTTGGCTGCTAGAACGGATAACAGTTCAGTCGCACTAGTCTTGAATGAAAAGCTGAGAATGATTGGAAACAGTAATGATTGGTAACACTCTGCTCCATAGATGTCCTGTCCATACAAACTGTCTGTACAGCTGCAAGTTACGGCGTCCGTTTGAAACTACGCCGAGCGGTATAAGCGTCGAATCACCTGATGCAACGTATGGTTCTTCATAAGAAAAGTGAAAAATAGCTGAAATAGAAACCAAATGAACTATATTGCGTATTCTTATCTCCACTAGAGCACGGTAGTTCTTAGTTACAGCACAGATGTCGATCATTTATGTGATTGGTCTAATTAGCTTTGATGTGACAGCGTTGCTGTCATGTTTGCGACACCCATGTTGGATCTCTTAATAGCTTTAGTTTCTGTAAAATGCACGCATCGAGATCTTTCGTTACAGACTTTTCGACAGCGTTTCACAAATGCTGTTACACACCGGCCTTACAAGGTTTTACTTCTGTCGGTGTTTGTCACGTTTACAGCAATTTTGTTGTTAATGATCTTACTAGCAACGGAACACACACTCATAATATTTCGCCATGGTAAGGTCTACAGAATGCGAAGCGTTTACTTCCGTAGGATAGGCTACCTATGCACGAAGGCTCAGTCTGTAAATGTAAGTCATCTGCGGAGCTATTTTGCTACGAATATATTGCTATTATTCTTTTTTTCATTTGTGAAAGAAGACTGTGCTAGCCTATCACAAGTGCCCAGGATATGGTTCAGTTTCTTAACTAGCGATACTTAGTGGCAAGTTAGTGCATTTCACACAGTTAACTTAAGCATGTGGGAATTGTGGCCAGGGTTTGGGTAATTTACTCTATGCCCATATCACGTCCGCATGAACGAAAAAGTCAGCTATTTGTTTAACGAAAAGCTCTCAGTTTCTAGAGGGCTTCGCAGTTCGCACCCAGTCTGACCCAGACTGCCTGCCCCTAGACCTCGCTGGGGGGGGGGGGGCACAGCCCCTGATTCCCAGTACTTCCCCCAAAGCCTCTCGTTTCCCTCACACACTAACGGTGAGTAGAATAGACACTGTGTAGATCGATGTTTATGTGAAGCTGTTTGACAAGCAGGGATGTAGGCACGGTATTTAAGATTTATATCCTTAACCGGAGTTACACAATTCATCCCAGCTACACGACAGTCAACGTGACACTGCACCGAATGTTAACTTTCTACCACGGTGACGAATATTTTATATCCCCTAAACCAAATTTATTGCTATATATGCCCCTGTTGACAAGTACTAATTGTTTAGTTCACATTCTCTAGGAGGTGTATTTGTTAAGACTTCAAAATCTTTGCTAAGTCCATCCTTTAAACGACGCCCTGCCTGTGCATGTATTTTTCATGCGCATTCGAAAGATCAAAAATAAGTTCAGGAGTTTTGACAAATTTTTTTCTCGGCAACATCGTTTTCGAGATCTGCAGAGACCCGGCATCTGAATCTACGATTTAGTTTTGGTCGCGTCCAAGAGTCAACAAACCAAAAGTGAACTAGGGACATCGTCAGAGTCAACCGATCAGCCGTCTAACTGCTTCGCTGGGAGCCGTGGCAGACGAGAAGGGAGCCAAACACGAAGGGGCAGAGACAGAGCTACGTGTCACTACGACATCGAACGAGCAAACACTGCTAGTGGCTGTGACTTGACTACTGCAATTCACTGCTGGCGTGGACGACGCTATGGCGACATTTACGCGTGATCGCGGCTGTAGACGTAGTTGAGCAGGTCGATAACGCGGTTACTGTAGCCATACTCGTTGTCGTACCTACACACACAAAAACACAAAAAGCGTGAAATTATTTCAGTTATTCGATTTAATGTTCAAATTCAATTATTGCAGTTAGAGGCGGCTGGGCCATAAGGCGTGGTGGAGCACATAGATTTCTTTAGGTAAAGGCCATGCCCAGCAGTATATTTTAAACTGTTCACACAACGAAATGAAGCTGAAACAAAACAGTTTCAAAACTGTTTTGAAACTGTTTTGTTTCAGTTTCATTTCGTTGTGCGGACAGTTTTAGAAAAAATAAGTGAGTGAGTGAGTAGAGTTTAACGCCCAACCCGACACAATGTAGGTCATTGCGGGACGCTGGTTTTTAAGGGGGGGGGCAGTGGGAGATGTCCCCCTCTCTTTGGCGTTACTGTTTAAACAACGTGAAATTTGGTCATTGATTCTCAGTAAAATCGTTAAAAATGTTGCCACCAGATGTCATATTTTAAAGCAAAAATGCACAACATTCTATTTCGACTGGGACTGGCCGCAGACCCCGCCTGGGGAGCTTACGGCGCTTCCCGAGACCCCCTACCCGGATTTTAAGGGGCCTAATTCTAAAGGGAAGGAAGGACAGGGGACGGGAGGGGAGACAAAGAAACAGGAGGGGATTGACCCCATTATGAAATCTTAAGTACGCCACTGGCCACGAACTACTTCAAAAATTGGAGAGTTTCAGCATATGGTCCGTTTTTTGCACTATGTCGAGGTCTAGCACGACGAAACAAGATTGAATCATGCACTCATTACTTGACTGGGTGGATAAGCTGGACAGCACTGCAACTGCGAACTGCTTTTACGCTGGACAGTGAACACTAGTTTTTTGGTCATATTAACCACGGAAACATTAGCTTCAGTTCAGTTCAGGGCATTTGCAACTGAACTTTTACAACTGCACAGTCTGCTTCCCTGTCTTTTCCGCCAAACGCTCAGTTTTGCATTTCGGGCTGAAAATCATGCTTATGTCGACACAAAATCAACATCTGCACGAATTTTAATTCTAGGCCCGCAGCCGCACAAGTCCACTTTGAACTGCACATTTTGTGTAAAAGTGCACACTCTTTGCTTCATTTAACCCCTTATTGCATAGTGTCCCATTTATGGGACATTGCTTTATTTGCGCTAAATTCTGCACTAGAATGAATTTGAAATTAAAACTGTATCACTACATTAACTATAGGTCCTCAGTAACAAAATTAACCGCTTTTGACAATGAAACTATGGATGTACCGAATATTCACTTCGTATTCGCTTCGGTGCCGAATAGTGGTTCACATAGTGTATTCATATTCTAACGAATAGTGTCAGTCATCCCGAATACGAATAGTAAGTCTGTATAGTGCAGAGCTAGAGACGTTCACGGCCGACTTCACTCTGTCAGTGCCAGCTGTTCTTGCTCAGACCGCCTGATTTTGGAAGATATTCAGACAAATGAAGGGGAGAGGGTCATGGCTAGGCTGCATGCTAGCACGGCCGTTATTAGCGAGGGACATAAGGAGGTGGTAAATATTAGAACAGCAAGTGCAGCGTCAAAATGCTAAGCCGCAGAATAGTCGAAAACCACTATTCGGTACACCCCTAATTGAAATTAAAACTCGTGCATAAAGTGAGGACTAGCAAAGATTTCGCTGGTCGTGTACCATGAGACGAGCTTGACGAAGTGATCGTTGAGGGAGATGCCGGCTCCAGCATCGAAGATGCTGCTGAGGTTGCTTGTCATGAAGTCCGACGAGACCACCTGGTCTTCGGTGTATCCAAGAATGCCCTTCATCGGTCCCTCCGACGCTGCCTTCACCGCCGCCTTGATCTTGTCGTACGACGCCTGCGCACACCACCAATTGCAGATGCTGCAGTACGTCGTCCTTTTTGTTGACATTAGTGAGTCATCATCATCATAATCATCATCATCATAATCTTCATATCCGTTTATTCGTGGATGTCAAACGCGGCCATCCAATACAATAGCAAGTTGAAATGTTAAAATAACATACAATAGCTAGTTAAAAAAACGAGGGCAACTACAATGCAGAGTTCAGTCCGGGAAACATTGCTATCGGTATAGCTATCGGGGTAAGTCGTTTGACTTACTTTAACATTTGACGTGGCGGCCCACCTGGCCGACGGACCAACCGGCCCACCTGACAAGTGCCAGGCTGCCAGGCGGCCCAGTCCTCCTCTGGTGAAGCCACAATCAGGTCACAGCATAGCTACATACTATGGTTATCAAATTAGGCTCGGAGTGTAGGACTGATTACGTACAACATATGTACGATGAAGTCTGAACTATAAAGCAGTTTTGTTTTATTGATAAGAGTGACAGACGATAAGTCCATTAATAAATCAAATAAAAACGTACGAGATCAGCAATGTAAATATGACGACAGCGATCAAAGTGACTGCACTAAAAGCCGTCCAACAATAGAATATTTTAATACAATTACAATGTGACAAAAACACGATAAAATGTTTGCACACTGTTGCTTTAGAACTGATGCTCAAACCGCCATAGACAGTGCCTTATAAAAACGTACAATGGTACACAATAGCCGAAAAACAAATAATTGAAAATAAAATGCAATCAAATCGGTTAAAAAAAGGCTAAAACGTACACGGTAGAAACATTAAGCATAAAAAATGTGCATAAATATTTGCATAAATTAGCAAAAGGTCTGTTGATAAAATCACGTTCACTTCATGCGGTTTTGCCAGAAATTTGGTTTGGGGTATAAAATGTAGATTGTAGATTACAGACAGTTAACAGTGTTCTGTGCAATGTCACGGTCGCCTGGGATGACTTATGTAACTCAAGACTGGGGGGTATAAATCACTGTGCCTATGCCCCCCACCCAGTTCCAGCACTTACTCCTTTCTCGAGTCGACAAGTCAGGTCTACCACGGACACGTCTGGAACGGGAACGCGGAAGGCCATTCCGGTGAGTTTTCCATTCAGCGCCGGGATGACTTTTCCGACGGCTTTGGCTGCCCCCGTGGACGACGGGATGATGTTGGTGCCAGCTGTGCGACCACCGCGCCAGTCCTTCGCCGACGGACCGTCGACCGTCTTCTGGGTGGCGGTGAAGGCGTGCACAGTGGTCATCAGACCCTCGACGATGACGAAGTTGTCGTTGATGACTTTGGCCAGCGGCGCCAGACAGTTGGTCGTGCATGACGCGTTGCTGCATTAGCAGAAGAAAACGACGCAAAATTTGACAACTATAGGCCTATAAAATAGAGTGGAAATCCAGGCACGTAGCCAGGATTGTAAGTTTGAGGGCAGCTTCAGTGTTTTGGGGGAGACATATTTCGTTTGTGTTTCATGGTGTACAATTCAAATAGGCCTAATAAACAAAATATTCATTGACGAAGGTTGTCTTCAGTTGTACCAAATTCCGTACTTAACAGTATTGTTACTGCAGCTGCAGCAGCGCTGTTTGTGTCACAGACAGAGCGGGCGTACAACCTATAAGCCAGACTTAAAAGACGCCGATCTCTCTAAATTTGAAATTTTAAAAACTGTTCCGTTCTTTTAAAATTAAAATTGTTTTTGGCACATGTCAGAGGTGTGGCTCGTCGTGTCCTCTTTGAAGATAATAATAATATTATAACTATCATCTATGCCAAAGGCAAAGACATATAACACTTATAATGCGCCACAAGCTGTAGACATATTTCGAGTACTACTATACTGCTATAGCCTGCTAGCAATGTCAACTGCTTCAGTTACCGAGTATACTAACAACATAGCTGTATACCGCAGCTGCAGCGGCGCTGTTTGTGTCACAGACAGAGCAAGCGTACAACCTATAAGCCGCAGTCCAAGCCCGTGCACACGGACTTTGACCTGCAATCAAACAGCCATACGCAGCCGTGATCTGCCGTTTGATGGTCTCCACCCCCGTAATCCGTGTAATTACGTGGAACGTCGTGGATTACTACTCTCGTGGATTGCCATATTTGAGAGTTCAATCGGGTCATCGAAGTGAAAAGCGGCCAGCGCCAGGAGGCCGCCAACTCGTAGTCCAAGCTAAAAACTTTTGAGTCTGCCTTTAGGTTGTTTAGGCACATGTTAGAGGGACATGCATGACCCGTCACGTCCTATTTGGTTATTGCATTTCGACGTTGCTGTATTCAATATACTGATTTCATAAATTATACTCGACGATTACTCGTATATGCTAATCATAGATATAGATGTTAAATATATCCTTCTATTCATAGTATGTAAAATATTATATGTTCTTGATATCCAACGTTGTTGCTGTTGTTGTTTGTTCGTTATTTATGTTCAATATAAAAACTTTTAAAAAAACTTTCAATCTTCAAAATCTTTTGCAAACTAAACTACATATGTAATATTTTACGTGTGATAAGCAGAAGGATATATTTAACATTAATATCTCTGTGGTTGGCATATATGCATAAATTAGGAAATTGGTTTACTGCGTTGCTTCTGTACGTTGTGATGTTTCATGCAGTCTACCTGATGATGTTCATGGAGGCGGGCTGGTACTGCTCATGGTTGACTCCCATGACGAACATGGGAGCATCGGGCGACGGAGCTGAGACGACAACCTTCTTCGCTCCGCCGGCCAAATGAGTTCCAGCCTTGTCGACGCTCGTGAAGCAGCCAGTCGACTCCACCACGTACTCGGCTCCGTCGGCGCCCCATGGAATCTCTTTCGGGTCGCGGCTGAACGTCAAACATGAGCCACAAAACGGCGACTCAGAATACGTGTTTTGTTCACTATGTTACACGCTGTGACTTACATAATAAGAAGATGTCACGGTGCAGTAATTTAAGTCTAAATGTCTACTGACTCAGCTATTGCTTACGGTAGTTTCGGGGACAGGACGTTTCGGTGCCAGGAAGTATACAGTTTAGATAAAAGATCCAACCTTATGAGAAACAATAACAGTAAGTTCCGTTTCCGTTACATTCGTTAACTTTCGCTGTAGCATTTGTAAGATGGCGTCGCAGCTTTGGCTTATGCCACCCTAGTCTAATTCGTTCTATTATTATTTTTAGTAGTAGTTGTAGTAGTAAGTAAGTAAGTAAGTAGGCCCTAAGTATTGTTCTTAAATAGTACGCATCATTATGCAATATATGAGGTCGACAACAAAGTAAAACAAAACTCTATCAGCGGCCAACGAAATGCACAAATGCATATTGATTATTACCAGAAGTTGGCGCTATATAAATCACTTACTTACTTCCTTACTTTCAAACAATACATTGTGAAACCTTAATTTGGCGAAATTATATAGTTATATATAATTATGTTATATATAAACACGAGACACACTAAAACACAATAAGTTATGCTCACATCGCAAAGGACTGCATATAAATGAAAACTACAAGTACTACTACTTGAAAAGAACACGAGGCGATAAGACATAACTACAGCAAATATTCGAAGCAGTAAGTAACGAAAAAATAAATGCTGCGTTGAGTCATACCACTGGTGGACAGAGATTTTGTGTCCATCAACGACCAACTTTCCCCCTTCGGTGGACACGCTGCCTTTGTAGCGGCCGTGTGTGCTGTCGTACTTGAACATGTACACCTGCGAGGCAAACGAGCGCGCGCCGATTCATACAGGTTGGCCCGAAAAAGCAAGCCACTGGCGAATTTTCAATAAATCGCATTAAATCGTATTTACGACTGCCAATGAGATTAGATTTTTTTCGTCAAATTACAGTGTCCAACAAGCACTATAATATTATCACTTGAATGACTTGATATTAAATATTCTACGTGTGACCTAATTTTAATTTGTCAATTACCGTGCCCGAGTCACGAAGCTGCAAATACGCGTCAAATGAGGTTTGAAATAGTCGAGTTATTGATAATTCGGTAGTGGCTTAATTTTTTGGGTCTCCTTATATGTACGTGCTAATGGCCTGTTAGGTAGTCGGACACCATGGGTATAGACTAGTTCCCATTATTTCAAGGAGATTAGGAGATTGACATTGGGGTTTAACGGCAGTTTCAGCATAATAAGGCTATATAGTGCCCTTTTATTTCAAGGAGGAAACCTATGGCCACTTGAAAAGAAGCGCCCAAGGTGTTTGCCTACTACTTGGTATGTTTGATAGGACTATAAACTTGCCTAAGTTATCATTCAATTAAGTGCTAAAAGCCTACAAGTTAAAACCTGGTGCAGACTAGGCCTAACTGGTAAATTGTACTAGAATGTATAGACAAATCGTGCAATTTATTTATTTATCTATCTATCATTAGGCCTAACTGCGTTTCACCGTACAATCATGTACAATGCGCCAAACAGAACAGAACGGACCATGTAGTCGAGGTCAATGAACGGATCGTTGACGGAGACAACTTCGACGCCCTTTTCCAGCGCAACACGCATCACCAGTCGTCCGATGCGACCGAAACTGTGCAAGTACCACAACACACACGCCACACGCTCGACTATCCGTCAAACCAGAGATGGACGTAGGTCCAAATTTCGTGACATCACATGACCCAGTGGCGTCAATTAGGAGGGGTCTGGGAGGTCGGCCGATCCGCCTAAAGAAAGTGAAAATAGGACTTTAAAAAATTAACTAACCAGACAACTCTGTACCAGTATCTCCTGGGGCGGGGATGGTTCCAAGGTTGATAGGAATGGTCGTCGGGCGGGTCGACTTCGAAGGTTTTGCTGAAATGACGCCACTGACATGACCCGACCAAACCCACATTTTAGATGACCCAATCCGACCCGACCTATGGATGGATCCGGTCCATGTCCGACTGCGTCAAACGTATAGGTAATTAAGTAACGTTTTTTTTGCGGCGCAGCGATGAGAAAAAGCTTATTTCAACAACAAATGGAAACAATAAATGTGTCCACCTAGCTTGAAATTAGAGATAAAAAAAATTACGACCATTTCTTTGTGATCTGTAATTTGGTCACAGAAAGTGTTAAGACTGTGACACTGTGCAGATATCGAACCTTGATTTGAAAAAAAAACACTTCCGATTGATACCGACAATCTATTAATTCAACAGTCTCGATTTAACAGATTAATAAATAATTAACAGTAAATTAATAACGACAGTTGTTCGTTAATTTTAAAATAGTACAATAAGTAACGGGTTACGGTTTTATGATAAATTCGATAGAAAAACTCAGTAGTTAATGGTAGTTTCATTAACTCACCCGTTGATTCCTACTTTTGGGCCCATTCTGATGTGCTAGACTTGCTTACAATCACTTCGTCCTGAAACAACAGTACACAACTGTACAAGTACAACACCAAAAACGACAATTACCTTAGTCGTATGCGGTGGCCTAAACATGACAACATTCAGAGCTAACTCAAGTTAAGTGATACTTTTGTTAAGTGGCGATTTGAGTGACGTTCATACAACCGACCTTCAGAGTTCAAACAAATTCAGAGACTGTCATTATATCGCCTCGACTCGACCACCGTGACTCGACGCTGAAACCATCTTACTTACTTGCCGTGGTCGCTGCTGCGCCGTTTAACTATTCTACGACTATATACGCATGACGTCATCGTGAACGTTGTGCAGCCAGTGTCTCATTACAATAAAATGTTTCGAGGCGGATATGGACACTTTTCTGGTTACCTGGATGAGGTTATTGTGATATTTCATGTATCCGGTCGGCCCGATTTGAGTTTACTGCCAGCATTTCTTTACCATCGACTGACAATAAACTTAACTCCTGGTGCTATTCTTAGCAGCAAAGGCCAATCACTATTACTAGTAACTAGCATACTGTAGGCTAATAGAGTAAGTTACAACACTGTCTACAGTGGATTATGCGAGTGTAACGAGTATAATACACTGTAGACCGTGTTGTAACTTAATTATTTCATGGTGTCATCAACCAACTCCAGAGTAGGCTATGTAGTACACTTGGCTAGGCATGTGGCTGACGGGTCATTGTTCCGTGAGACCGTGACGCATAAGCGGCTTTGTTTGTAGCGGTATTGCAGTCACCAAGTGAGAGTAGGATTACACGCCGTTAAAACGAGCTGAGCGCGTCGCGCAGGCTAGCGCACCTAGCAGCTGCAAGCTACAATGCCCGCTGGTAACCGCTGGTGACGTCATCAGTGGGCATTATTGGTCTGATAATGCCCGCTTATGACGTCACCAGTGGTCACCAGCGGGTACTGCAGTTTGCAGCTGGCTGCCACGCGTGATAGCCTGCTCGACGCACTCAGATGGCTGGAAATATACTATGCCTATACAAAAATAACACGCCAAGCATGCAGCTATCGACAAAACCGGCGAAAAGACGCAGAACGGTCTATGGACAAAACGGCGACAAGTCAAAACGGCGACACCGAAACGGCGACAGAAAGGGCTATAGCAGGGAGTTTAAAAG
>Ga0056115_1000990_pt1 | contig 12913 bp, 11 predicted proteins | sample WorMetOlspDAHAB1_FD_77007 | JGI IMG/M metagenome (GOLD analysis project Ga0056115, IMG submission 77007) | Marine gutless worms symbiont microbial communities from Max Planck institute for Marine Microbiology, Germany - Olavius sp. DAHAB.1 ...
AGCGATTTCCACTTTATTTCAGTGAAACAAGTCGCAAAGTCAGCTCGTCACGTGTAACTAGTGGATTTGATAGTAGTAGAGTTTGGGTTAGGATCAGTCGTAGATATAGAAATCGCTTTGCGGTAAACTTCTTCAGGAGCACTGTTGAGTGGACCGATGCAGAAGTCTACTGAAGTTATTCACCTCCCTGCTTAATTTGCTGCTTTATTTCGCCTTTAAAAGCATCAAAGCGCAAAGACGAACTCAAGTAAATGAAACAATTGTTTGAAATAGTTCATGAAGTAATACAGTTAAGCAACAGTTGCGCTTCTCTTTGTGGCCGTAACGTAAATAACGCATTGACGTCATAGTGCTGTGAAATATTCTAGAGCTGTGCGGTTGTCCAGTATTCGGATTTGGCAGCCGTATGCAAACTGCATTTATAAGGTAGGTTAGGGGGTACAAATTTACCCATTGAATCTTCAATTTTTTTTACTTGTATGTTTGCAGCAAAAAAGACTGTCCGAGCTTTTTGTACAGGAAAACGTTAAAAATAGTACACTAATTTTCCATGTTGCTTCAGCTTCTGGGGACTGTTCCCCATACCTCCTATCAGGGCTTTGCCCCGGACCCCACTGGGGGCTTCTGTCCCTCAGACCTCCTGGCTTGACCACCTTTAAAAAATTCCTCATCCACCTCTTGTGAACTCCTTCCATTGTAAAATCCTGGCTACGACTTTGTGGGATGATGTGATGGAAAATAATTATGCTGCTATGTGGGTGTCTTGATCGCCACATTTGCTCGTCCAGATAATCGGTCAGGTACTGGCGGTGAACAACAAAGAGACGTTTCAGTGTACCTTTGCAAGCAGCCCAGTGGGATTCAATATATAAGTTGAGCAGTTTTCGAAATTCATATCTGCACATCTCTAACAAATTTCGCTACTGGTCCGCAAAGGTTTGTAAATATGGCATTGGCGTCATTGCGTTATGTCGTTGTCGCTAGGCAACTGATTTAAATTGAAAATTGTTGAATATAGTCTGCACTTTCAAAGTTAATTTGCAATTATTTCTGTAGAAAAGGTTTTTTTGTGTTAATGTATGTGTGCTTATTTGTGCTTTTTAATTCGAAATAGATGAAATTTGGCAGGGAGGTGAATAACTATAGTAGACCCGTCATTCTTTGATTGTGCTAAGGCTTTTTTCATTGTACAGTTCTACACAAAATACCTAACTGGTTTTAGATGGATCTGTGCAATGTTGTATCATATTTGTGCAATTGATGTATTTATTTTCAGCTCCAAATTGAGTGTTTGGCAGAAAGGAAAGGAAATTTCTGCAGTGTAAAAAATTCCTGTAAAATCCACTCGGTGTACTGATTTATTTGCATTAAATGTGGATAAATGAGAAAATAAGTGGATGTTGTGCATATGTAGTTACATAAGATGTAAGAGACAGTGATTTTTGAGACAGAATGTTGTATTTCAGGAGAGTGAAAATGGATTATACATATCTATGTGTACTAGTCCATTCTATGGAGTTGGCATGCAGTTTGTGGAGGCCTTCAGTGTTCGTGTTGGCTGTCCAGTTTTCTTGCATCTGAAAAGAATAAAACATGAGGTACAGTGCTAGTCAATGTATGTTTGTAATTTTTACTCCGTTTTTTGTTAGATTTCTAATGTGCTTCTTAATAAAATGCTTTTGTCAAAGTTGATTCATGTAAATTGTCGCTTGATTAGGTCTGATTTCATTTCAGCATGTAGGATATTGTCATTGACCACAGTCTTACAGTCATTTTTTGTGAAGTTTTGCATAGACATATCTGGTACTGTACATTTAGTTAAACCAGTATGAAAAATGCAGTTGATGTTTCAACTTTCAGGTTGTTTCTGGAGACGAGACAGAAAGTGAGAAGCTGCCAACACGCCTGGCTATTGGTGCGACTTGTCTTACTTTTTTGTTGCACATTTTGCCATTATTATATTTGATAGTCAACAGTACTTGAAGCAGCGGCAACATTTGTTTCATGTGTGCAGTTTTTATGCTTGGCTTTTGAAGAAATATGTAGCACATAATACAGTTTTTGAATGTTTTACTTTTTAAAATGTCAATCTGCTTTCCCTGCTGATCAGAACATTCCGTTTGCTGTCGGTACAGGGGTTGAAGGTGGATTTGACATTGGTGAAAAGAAATATGATGTTGAAGAACTCTGCAGTGTCTTAGTAATGCCGGGATGGCACGAATTTCCACTGTCTCTACCTGGACTGCCTGAGAAGGTTAGCTTCCTTGAAGCATACTGACAATCTTTGTAATAGTGCAATAGTAACTGACATTCTATATTAGTCAAATATGGTAAGTAAATGTCGAACAGTTCTCAATATTTTTCACCTATAAGGCACAGTTCATGTGGAATAAAATCAGCTCTAATGTTAGAACTGTATAGAAGTTAGTAAGACCGCATTTAGAACAATGCATCCAGTATTGAGTCTACAATTATCTAAAGACATGCTCTGTTAGAAGGAGTTCAGCGATGTGCGACTAAATTAGTACCAGGCATTGAGCACATGAACTACGATGGTAGACTAACTAGTATTTAGTAGAATTAGATGCAGTTTAATTGAGACTTTCAAGATTTTTAATGATGTCTATGACGTTGCTAAAGATATATATATACTTATAGTCATGACCTAGAGTACATAGAGGACATGATCAGAAATTGTTTATAAGATGATTCAGACATATCAGAAAATACAGTATTAGTAATGGAGTAGTGGATAAATGGGATGCTGTTTCTGAACGTTGTTACCGTTACTAATGTCAGCTGTTTTAAAAGTTTAAGTTGAACTGGAACTGGAAGCGGAGCAGCATGTAATCATATAGGATAGTGGGCTTTATATGGTGCAAGCCTGTGCCCTGTCTGTGAGGCTCAGGGCTGCTTATGTGGCATATGCTGCTTGTGGTGCTAGGTAAGTGAGCATTTAACTACTTTATGCTATCGACGTCAACACAAAATGCTGATGGATTTGGTGAATTGGGAACTTTGGAAATGGGGCCTTTAAAATGTTCAAATTTTCATGGATTTTATGTGAAACTTTCCCATGTGCGATTATCATGCGTCTACGTGTGCTGTGTGCCTCAGGTTCTGCATTGTGCGCATTTGATTCTGTCGTCCGATTCCGCCGCAAGAAGAGCCGAATTGGAGGCTATGGAGGTGATGTGGGATGGAGAAGTCCGTGCTGTTTCAAAGTATTGCACAGCTTTTTCTGTAGGATGTATTTTTTAAAACCTGATCTGTCATGTTAGTCATGTGTTAACAGCTTATCGGTAAGCTTTTTGAACTTGGCATCAAATGTGTATAACTAGTACTGAATTATAGTTGCACAAACACAAAATAAACTGTGAATGAACTTGCTGCTCTATTATCAACTGTGATGTTAGACATTTACCATTTTAGTAATTACAGCATTTGATACCTAACCATATTAGTTTTTGAAAAGTTTGGAATTTTGCTATCTAGAGCCAATTAAATGTTGAATGGAAATGGATTGAAAGCTGATGGCAAATGCGTTTAGTTACTGAAATGTTTACTATTGGTAGGAGAACCGACCACTTTTATAGTACAATATATTGATACATTGTGGATCTAGGGCCTTGATTTCTCGAAGAAAAAGGCCTTGGATGTCAGTGTTGTCTAATTAATTAGCTAATTCTAATAAATTAGGTAATTAATTAGACATTGTGCTAATTCGAATTCGAATTAATTAGAGAAACTGGACTGCTAATTCTAATTACAATTAATTAAATATTTCTAGCTAATTCTAATTAAAATTTTAATTATAAGTTTAATTAGAAAGAATTATGTAAACTTGTGCAGTTCGGTGAACTCCGTTGTATAGAATAACTCGTTGTGGAAGATGGAAGATACTCAGCGTAGCATGGCCTACTGTATTTACTTATTTACTTCAATGAAAAATTCTGTGTGCCAAAGTCGCATGTAATGACAATGACATTAACACTGACGAGTCTGTTTTTATGCATTTTCACCTTACTCTACACAGACAAAAATTAGGAATAAAAACAGCAGGTTGCTGCTAATTCAAAATCTAATTAATTAGTTGCATAATTCGCTAATTCGATTTAATTAGCTATGCCATCCATCTAATTCTAATTCTAATTACCTAAAAACACTAGCTAATGCTAATTCTAATTAATTAGAAATCATCTAATTAAAAACAACACTGTTGGATGTGTTGGAGAATAGGTTCAAAAACATGCTCAAGACACATCTTTTCTCATGTTCCTACTTCACTGACTGACTGTTTCCAGAGTACGAGCAGTGAACATTGCACGGCGCCCTGGTAGTGACTCCAGCCATGTTACTGCGCCTTATAAACTGTCGTTTTATTATTTTATTATTAATACAGGAACCATGGGATCAGTTAGTGCAGCATTGGGCCTGCCGATGGCCTCAGCTCGTAGTGACCGAGAGATCGGTTATGAATAACAGCCAGCGGCATCCCAGCAGATTGTTTATAAAACTGCTTGACTGTTTGTTGAAGATATTCAGCTGACCTGGTTCAGCTTGCCAATGGGATGACAGTGCCGCCAACTGGCTGGAAATGTGAGAAGTGTGAACTGCAGGAGAATCTATGGCTGAACCTCAGTGATGGTGTAATACTATGTGGCCGACGCAACTTTGATGGCAGCGGTGGTAATAACCATGCTGTGGAGCATTATCAGACAACTGGATATCCACTTTCGGTGAAGCTTGGCACCATAACTCCAGATGGCGCAGGTATACTTGTTGCTCACAGTTTGCTCTGTTGCATTATACTGATGATAACTAATAGTTGAAATCATTGCCACGTGTTGCAACTTCTTTCCATGAGGTCTGATCGAGGGCCATGGCTCAGAACGTCAGAAGCTGGAAGAGCAAGGTCTGTGCAGACTTTGTATAACCAGCTGATGCAGCATGTGTTAAGCGGGCAATGCAAAACAGATCTACGTGGAACCTCTCTTTTGCCATAAGCTAGACACCAGCGGGAACTGCAGGACCAGGTGCTTTGCATGGTGTGTCTGTTTAGTGCTTACTTTCCAGCTTGCACTGGTACCAAATCATACTGCTTGGTGACAGAAGCATACGTCTGTTAATGACTTGGCCAAGGTTGCACTCGAATGGGGAAAGACCAAGTTGAGATGGAAAGAGAAGTTCTATCCGGAGCAACTCTTTTGGTGTCAAAAGGGCATCTTTTTGGTTGGGAATTACAGGGGATTATTTTGATTTAGTAATGCAAATCTGGATTACCATCATAGGTTGTGTTAGCCATACTCGGAAGGTGAAAACGTTCTGACATTCAGTGTCTAACTGATATTGTAATACTGTGTATGTCGCCATTTCTTCGATTGATTGAAGCCCATAATTTATTTCCGGCACACACAGAATAAACTTGAGAGTTTTTTATCGGTTTTGCCGAAACATTTACTAGCATTTAGTAGTATTGATTATGAAACATCGGATCTATAAGTTACAGTTCTGTATGTAGAATGAAGTCAGTTTTTCAATGAAAATGCCTTCTTTTTGCAATACTCTGTGTTGTTGAGAAAAAGATGCCATATATCTGTTGTAATTGTTTACATTGGTTTCTGTTGTGGTACTGACAGATTTATGTAATAATTTATGCCAAATATATGACTTTTTGTGCTGTGCCAATTTTTCAGATGTCTTCTCGTATCCTGAAGATGATATGGTTGTTGATCCCCTTCTGGCCGATCATCTTGCCCACTTTGGTATCGATATTATGAGCATGAAAAAGGTCAATGTCACTGTTTTTTCTTTCAAATTTGGAAATTTTATTAGCGATGTGTAATATATTTGCGACTGTTCATAAAGTACATTAGCATAGCAGTCACCGATGCTTTGTGTTGCTGCATTGCACTGCAGCGTCATGTTCACTGAGTTTCTGCCAGATTTCGAGCTATTTCAAGAGCTGATCCTGATCAGGAGTCCAGTGCTATAGCCACTGTGCCACCATGCCATATATGAAACTTAGAAGGAGAGCATTTTCTGTTTTTGGTCTTGCAGTTTTGATTTCACTGCTGCCCGATATTTGCACCATAACACTCATGCCAATGATCTCTCGAATTACATTTGTTCCGCATCACTCTACGTTACCGTTGTAAATGTGGTTTAATTTATGGTTATGTTTTTGTTATTTTCCCACTAGCTGATCTAATGCATGGTCGTTCTGTATATCTGTAGACTAGGCACTACTAATTCTGCCTTTAGCTGTCTGTGGTTCTGCTCCATCATACCTTACGCACGTGTCATACATTGTTGAGAGTTCCTGGTCATACCTCACTCCACTCTGCTGCTGATGCTGATCTGTTTGTCCGTCAAACTTTACATCTACCTGTGGAGCTTTCCAACCTCCTTATGGCCACATCTGGGATGGTTGGTGAAGTAGCGGAACTCTCTTTGTGTGTTGTGCATTTTAATGTGTATTGCTGCAGTATAACAGCTTGGGCAGTACTAACAGGTCTGTTGATATATAACTGCTTCAGTGTCACTTCACTTTCAGATTCACTGTCTTCTAAGTGACTCTGTAACTTTTTGTATTTATGGCGCTATATATTTTTTTAATTTTGTTACTTTCTGTACCTTTTAAAAGCCAATTTTCATGAGATTGATTCTTTATATGTCAATAGACCTTTTTATCCTTTAGTGGTTTGACACTGTGTGTTGGGCTATGTAGTCTATAAAATCTTGCCCGAAATAACCTAGTATGTGTGATCCATTCTTGTTATCTTGATAATTCTGCTATCAACGGAAAGCATTTCTGTTCCATCAGACCTACAGGTCCATGCTCAAGTGACTGCTCAGTGCATATGTTATGCATGTTTAAATTTTCGAACTGAACTGAACTGAAGTTACTGGGCGCGTTCCAGTCGTTACTGGTTTGAATGTTGTGCTGTAGACTGTCAAGACGATGGCCGAGCTGGAGTTGGACATGAACCAGCGGGTGTGGGAGTGGAGTGCGTTGCAGGAGAGCGACAGCCAGCTGCAGCCACTTCACGGCCCTGGCCTCGCAGGAATACACAATCTCGGCAACAGTTGCTACATGAATGCCGTCATGCAAGTCATAATGACCATGCCACAGTTTGCGGCAAAGTTAGTTGCAGTTGTTCATGTATCTGTAATAGTAATAACGACAATAATAAATAAAGCTATTGAATTAATGCGTTAATTAGCACGTTAATGCATAAACAAATAATCGCAATTAAGTTATTAATGCCGTTTAAAAAATTTAATACTGCTGCTGAAATAATGCTATACAAATGCCATGGCATTCGCAAATACACCTCCAAGAGATCACAAATGACATTGAGGATGGTGTTTCTTTTCCATGCACAAATAGGTTAGCATGTGCAATGTGCTTTTCAGGTCACTGATTACTATGCTTTAAGCTTTAAGTAGTGTTTACCTACTGTTTCAGACGCCTAAGAAAGTGCAAAATGGTCCGTGTTTTTAATCACAGTGATTGATGCAATTAAAAAATTAATCGCTCAAAAGCTCTAATAATAAAATAATTTTATATATCTCATTTTATAAACTTCTTCGGGAACGTATCTACCATGGGTTAAAAATAATAATAGCAATATACTTTGAGAGTGCAGCAGTCTAGGAGTCCCTACTGCGTTGTAGCATCACAGGAATAAATAATGAGAGAACAAGCATGTCTTAAGACAACGTGTAAAAACACCGAGAGTTACTGATGAGTGTCTGAAGATATTCCTGGAGGCTGTTCCAAACGGCTGGACCAGAAAAGCTGAAAACACCACCTCCGAAAGTTTAGTCTTCGTTGCTATTCATTTATTGGTGCAGAAGATGGGAAGTTTAAGGCAGTTTGGGTGTGAAGTAAGAAAAAAATTGGTAATTGTTAAATGTTGTGATAAATTCAGCAGATAATGTTGAGACTGTTGAACTGGACAGAAGTACTAGAAAAAAACATGGCCGTGTGGTCACTGATGTAAAGAAACTGTACTGTACTATTTTACAGTGTGAAGGATATACGGGTTCAGAGATGGGAAGTTTAAGGTTTAATGTGGTAAGAATAGAGATAAAAATAGACTGACATGTTCTGTGTTTTATACATAGAATTGGTTAGTATAAACAACTTAATTTAATCAGAAAAACACACCTGTTTACTCAGACTTTTAACCGTTAGCATTTGCCACAATTAGTAACCTCTCTATTTTTACTGCACCATTGTTTTTGCTTTGTGTTTCAATTTGGCCCAGCACTATAAATTGAACGAATGTTATTAAATGACGTGACTGCTTGCCTACTTGTGGTGTGACTGCTTTAAAAATGACCTTGAATTCACTCCAGCTCTACAGTATACATTACGCTGTGACACTGCATGAAATATTGAGTTTTGTTTGATTGGCATGAATTCAAGGTTGACCTTTTAAAACTCTCACCAAAAAGTCTTTAAATTGTTTTTTAACAAGAAGATGGCTTTGACAAGTCAGGAAGTTAGCTGGGGTCAATCAGGCGTCCGACGGACGTGGAATAAGTGTTCATGGCAACTGTGTTTGTGTGCATTAACAGTCATTTGTTGACGCTGATCGATGTGAGTTCTCCAGCTCTATGTATTATAAACATGTTGTGACTAGCCTGAAATGTTCACTGTCACTAGAAGAACTGACTACTTTTTAGACGATATATTGATAGATTGTGGAAAAAGTGCATTAGATTAGCCTGGAATTTTTGAAGGTAAAGGCCTTGAATAGTGTTGGACTATATTTTCAGGAATCTCGGGTTGGGCTTCAGTAACAAACCTAGTAGCATCATTTTTCTGTCAGTCTTGTTCTGCTAACACTCGGACTTTTACTCACTGTGAAAATAATGGCCACAGTGAACAAGTCTTTGTGTATGTTTTCAGACATAAATTTTTATTGTTGTTTTGTATTTCGCAGATATTATGAATCAGCCGAACAGATTTTTGCGTCCTGTTCATCGGATCCAACTACTGACTTCAATGTTCAAATGTAAGCCGGTATTCTTTGCTGTCCGTTGTAACTATGTGCGCCATTTTATTATCTGCTATGAACATTATTTGTATGTCCTTATTTCATCACCATTTTTCTTGAATAACAAAGATACTCGCCATTACAAACCAAACATGCTGAACGATATAGTTTGAACCTGCATTATTAATTGAATGGGAGCAACTGAAGAACATGTCAGGAAGATTGTACACCGTGTTTTATAAAATCAGACCCCTTTGTATTTTTTAAATAACGTTTTCCAATGTTGATCAATTTGAATGAAAATTACGCCACTATTCGTTAGGAAATTTCTGGTTTGCTATTGCATATTTTATAAATATTCTCTGTGTTGCGTAATATAATTCCACTTATAAAATGAAGCACACAACAAGCATTGTATTCGACAAAACAACCAGTTTTTACTGAACAAAACAGCAGTATTTCAAAGAGTTTGGTCTACAAATTCCGATACAAAAAAATCTGAAATGATGAATGTTCACATCTTGGGTTCACTTCAAACTGTTCTCCACCAGCAGCCACATGAGCTCGAAGTCTCTTGCCACTCTTCAACTGCTTTATCAATTATGTGCTGATCCAGCTTGTCCCACTTCCATTCCTTAGCAATCCGGCGTCGTCGTAGCTCATCGACATCTTCAATGCTTGTCTTGTAAACCCGTTCTTGCAGCCCCCAGATCTGGCAGTCGACTGGGTTCAGATTGGGGCTGTTGGGTGGCCACAAATTTGGTGGAATGAAGTCAACGTCGTCGATTTTATCAGCAACACGCGCAGTGCGTGGGCGACCGCTGACTGGGCAATCGTATTGTCGATTTTACGGATCAGTTTCGTCAAACCACCCAACAACCATTGCTTGTCAGGGAACATCGACATTAAGTGCTTAGCGCCATACTGTTTAGTTTGTTTATAGCAGCTTTATAGCATGCTTGTCTTTTGCTGAAAATGGCATTGTTATTAACTTTTAATTATATGCCACTCGTAATTATTGAGGCGGATGTGACGTCACGATTTTCAAAGAAATTCTAAAATTTAAAAAACTAAAAGTATCACATATCCCAAGTCATTTTTCTGCTGAATATTTTGATATATCTATTATTGAAATTGGCCCACAAGGTAAAATCTTATTGATAAAGTACAAAGGGGTCCCAGTTTTATGAAACACGGTGTACAGTTTGAGAAAGATGGAAGTGGCAACATTCAATTGGGTACGAAGAGTTATTGATGTGCATGTTTGTGCGTTGTCAAACAGAGTATCAGTCGTCAAGTTTTTGTTGCTCAAAATTAGTGTATTGCAAATGTACTGTTTGTGTGTTTTGATATTTAGGGCCAAGTTTGCACGTGGCTTGTTGTCCGGTGAATACTCAAAATCCACCGAAAACAGTGAAAGTGCTGTGAGTGTCAATATTTGCTAACTGTACTATAATCATTTTATTGATTTCTTTTAAGAACTGTATGTTTGTGGTTGTGTCAACTTTTCCAGTTTGGTGTCATTTCTGGATTAATTTGGTTTTCTTAGCCGTCAGAGTGTTTGAGCTGTCATGATGTTGAATTTTTTGCGACTGTTTTGGTTTTTCAGTATCGCATTCAGCCAATTTTTTTGGCTGGAATGGCCCCTGTGTTATGTGTAAAAGAGTAGACTAGCTGTTTTTATTGTTGCTGGCTGGCCAATTGCTAGGCTACCACGAGCTGAGGCCTGCAGTAGGCCCAGTGCTGAAGACATGTAACCACATAAGAGTGTGTGCATGCGTTGTCACATGGCAGAGCGTTCCAATGCATGCAGTGAACAGCCTTTGTCCAATGTCTTTTAGTTTGTTGGCCACATTGCACCTCCCGTCCACCACACTTGCCATCCCTTTTCACCAACCCACACAGGTAAGGAGTCATTGCACCAGTGAAGTCGTTTTCCTACCAGTGCAGTTGTCAAACAGGTAGCATTGATTGCTGATGTTATGAACGTTATCATTTTTCAGAGTCTAGAGTGGACAATGCCAAACCCTCCTGATGAAGAACTTGTTGGTTTTAGTGTTTGCTGCATTCGTGATGTCTAAACAGTTGTGTTATGAATTAAATAATAGGGTTCTGGAGAAAGGTAATTAGGTCATTGAAATTCCTAGAAAAGTCCTTGATTTTTGTCTCCAAAGAAAGTGGACACCCTGGTACACACTGCCCGTGCATTGTGCTCTGCAGTCGGCCTCTGTCGGCATTCGTCCGCGGATGTTCAAGACTCTGGTTGGAAGTGGTCACCGCGAGTTTTCGACGAATAACCAGCAGGATGCACACGAATTTCTGCTTCATTTGTTGACGCTGATCGATGTGAGTTCTCCAGCTGTACGTTTTCGGCTGCATTTTGCATTGTGGTGGGTTCCCGTGCCGGCATTGAACTCAAGGCTAGCCTTAAGGCGGCCTGAAATCTCAGAGCGTTCAAAAGCTCATTTAATTGTGTTTTTTAATGTCAAGGAGGCCTTGCAAAGTTAGGAATTGGCTGGAGCCAATGAAACGTGTTATAGAAGTGGACTAAAAGTTGACGGTCACCGCGTTTGGTTACTCACCGCGTGGCAAGACCTGTATGCGAACTTAAGACTAGCTGAAATGTGTACCGTGGGTGGAAGAGCCAACTACTTTTATTACGTGATGTAAAGACATATTGCGGATTGAGAGACTTGAATTGGTCTTGAAATTCTCAAAGAGAGCAGTGATGGGTAATTGTAAAAACTAATTGTAATTGTTAGCTAATTAATTACTTGTTGAGGTAATTGTAATTGTAATTAATGAGGAAAGAATTTTTACCTAATTGTAATTGCAATTGCGAATGTGCCAATTGTAATTGAAATTCACAATTAGTTGCACAATTACCTGACAATGTTGACATCAAAATTTAAGCCTCCATAATGCATGATACAGCCTATGCATTCTTCACTTTGATCGGCCATTAACAGTGATTAAACATTTTATTCTGTCAACTGTTGTCAATCCTCGCTACATCATAAGTGGACAAGAGCTTTGGAAGAAGCACAGATGTTATCCAAGCTAATAAGATCCTTATGTGATGGAGTATCAGTACAGGCTGATCCTCACGCCTCCAACAGTGATGTTGTAGCAGACTCCAGTCATACCTACCAAGCCAAAACAAGATACAGGATAACACACTGGATAATACCAGCAACATCTGCAGGCACTGCACGCGCCTTCAGTACTGTAGCCCTGATTCTGAATGACAGGCGTAACAGGCTCATATGAGCACTTGCAGTTGTCCAAAGTCGAGAAAACACAGCACTTCCAAAATTATCAATAAAATACTAAATAATGAATGTGAAGTGTCCTTATTTGACCATTGCCTGAAGCTCTCGTCATTACATAAACAAGTATCTGGGGTGTCATTGTATAGAAGCTTACTGTTGAGCTACGTCGAGTCTGGACACTGTACTGGGATTGGTGACGTTGGGTGGGTTTGCCATCCCAGTATGTATCCACGCCAAGCCCACTCAGCCTGGCCATCCCTCTGTGGGTTGATGCAGTGTGTACTGGCGATGGTTTCGGCCACCGTTGAGGAAGAAATGTCGAATTCTGCTTGGCAGTGGGCCCCTGTTACCAGGACTGCTGACATACTGGCTTATGGTGTGCTAAATTTTTTCGCCTGTTCAGAGGTCATAGGGGTGAGCTCCCTCACGACAGACCTTATGGTCTGTGCGTGAATCTTCTTTCTGGAGACGTTGTTTGTCTCAGTTATTGATAATGGCATTGCTGTTTGTTACGCAAACAGAGGCAGAGTCGTGGCAGTGTAAGTCCAACGGCAGCACTCAAGTTCCGCGTCGAAGATCGCATCGAATGCATGAAGTCGCACAAAGTGCGATACACGTATCGTGACGACT
>Ga0056115_1000991_pt1 | contig 12910 bp, 7 predicted proteins | sample WorMetOlspDAHAB1_FD_77007 | JGI IMG/M metagenome (GOLD analysis project Ga0056115, IMG submission 77007) | Marine gutless worms symbiont microbial communities from Max Planck institute for Marine Microbiology, Germany - Olavius sp. DAHAB.1 ...
CAAACGATGTTTTTGCTATTTGTTCGAAAATGAACGCATTACGTCATTCTAAACGTCACCACAACATCGAAACGGAAACAGTAGTGAGGTTAGCAGTTAAACTGAGGCGTGTAGGTTAAGGCGAATTTTACGATCGATTCTGTGCAGTAATATGATAGCTGTCGTATTGTGCGTGGAACTATCGATCGTTTCAAAACTGAAGTCCATTAACACTAGAGAATCCCTTTCGATCGCACCAAGAATAGGATAACATAGTCAATGCCATTGTGTTGATCGGATGGGCTGCAATAAATATTATAATTAATGTGACCTGAGCACGTTGTCACGTGACTGCAACAACCAATCATAGACGTGGCTTAACGGAACGAGGTCAGGTCACGTGTTAAGTACGCAGTCAGGTTAACTGATGACGATGGAACGCACGCTGGAGATGACCCTTGGTTATCTCTTAACCGAGGGTTAGCTAACTGGGGAGTTAACCCGAGACGATGGAACCGGCCCTTAGACCAGGAGTAACTTCAACTCCACTACAGTCCAAAACAAGTCACTGCGGTTGTTACCGGAATCTTTCTTTTTCGCGATCCATTCTCACAGCTTCGTCGGCCTGCTCACGAGCAACGGTCCTCTGACGCATCCTTTCGCGGTCCAACGACATCATGTGACGACGCTCGTGTGCACGCCGACGCTCAAGCCACTCGTTACGAAACTGCGCTTCTTTTGCCTACAACACGATGGCCACGACTAATGCATATGGTCCTAATGACACATTGAAGAACAAACGAAAAAGTTACAAACGTTACTATCTGAACACAGTGCAGCTCAGCACAAAGCGATTACAAAATATACAAAGGACACGCAACTTCTGTAGGAATCCAACTGCATTTCTAGGCATGCTGGAGCTGCCCAGCATGACAAAATGTGGATCCCTTATGAAGCAGAACTTCCAGATGTTCCTTGCACACATATGCCATTCCCACATAAAATGGAGAGTAAGTTACAAAATCTCAAGTATATGACATGCCCCAAAAACTTGCTGCTATTACATTTGTAAAACAAACCGAATTAATGAAACTAAATGGAGACGACAAAAAAGCAGCTTTCTTAATGCATGAAAGATTACAAAAGCCGCCACCAATAAATAAACCCAACAACTAGTCTGGCTGACAGAAAAGAAAGCCAATGTCAAGCCACCAGCTGATATAGACAGAACAACTTGTTCCTCCCTGCTAGAACATATTCAATGGAAAATAACAGCCAAACAACTGGGCAAACAGAACTAATAAACTATATATCGCTATGTACTAGCATTAGAGAACACTGTGTATGCCCAACCAACCTTCAGTCTTGCTTCAAGCTGTCTCATCTTCAACGCAACAGCATCCGGCTTATTAGCAACTTTGCTAGACGCAGCCGCCTTACGACGCTCGGCGTCCGAACGAACGGCAGCCGCCTGGTCTGCGAAAAAACACAAAGTCAAAATAATTGAAAGTCAGCTACAACGCATAAGCAATATCTGATGCAGTCATTCCATACGACAAAATTCAAATAGAATACAAATTAAAACAATGAATGATCACATTTTACAAAAATATAACTCAACACTAACACAATATGCATCTGGTCAGGTGATCATCTTGCTTTAGATGGCTGACATACTGACTACTATATCCGGCAGCCAGACAGTCATGACAACACTACGCATTTATAAATTTCACGCATGCAGCAATGCAGCAGCATACAGCCCCATACCTGCTTTGAAGCACAACATACTCTGAATTTTGTAGCCTTTTTTCCTTAAAAAACCCAGAAACCCCATTACCAGTAACAGTTTCTAGGTTTTATCCGAGTAACAACGATGGCAATAGTGGCAAATACCCAGTCACACTGCTACTCCAACTATAGTACAGATGTTGACATAATCTGCTGTTCCCCATCCACTTAAACAGGCCACATCCCCCCCACCATGTAGTCAACAGTGTCCAAGTACTGATGGAGAGATCATTTCACTCAACCAACATAAATTAGGTCCCCTGAGCGACTACCACTGCATCATGGTACCTGATGAAACATTGTATTATTTTTATAGCTGCCCATAAACAGTGCTCGGACAGCACAAAGCCATAAGCACTAAACACTGAAAAAGAGCATATAACTGGTTTGCAACAGGCAAGCTGGCTCTGGACAAGTTTTGAAATGAGACAGCATTCCCTATTGACGTACCGCTGATAACTGCTGAAACAGGTACCTGGTCTTCCCAGAGTCTCCGGAGACATCAGCTGCCCACCCTTCCAGTTCCCGGACCAACTCAACAGCCTGATGGTGTCACTGTTTCGCTGTGAGTTGCAGATAGCTGGCTGTATTTATTGGTGGCAATATGGTCAGAATCTTATTTTAAAATTACAATGCCTTAACGCTGAACATCAACTGCAGCTGTCAACAAACCATCTGATTTAGAAGCTACTTTCTTGGCAACTGGTTTCTTTGCATCGTCTTTCTTGTCGGCGGCTACTTTCACCAAAGTCTTGGCTGTGGACACAGTGGCACCTGCACCCACTCTCGGAGTCTCTGTGGTCACTTTGGATGTTGCTGCATGGCGTTTTGCCGCAAGTGTGCCTGAACAACATCATCACCTATTCCAACTTCAGCAATGACATGTTACCATACAGTAATCAACTCACTCTACCAACCTTTTACAGAAACAACCCAGATCAGCCACTTCAAGTAATATATTGCATTCCATGAAGCAGGATAGATGATGGCAGCATTCAGCTGCAGGCATCCAGCTGGGCTGCCAATAAAACTGGGATGTAGACGACAATAAAGCAGCACCCAACTTTATTACTTTTGGTGGGTGTGCCACTTCAGTGTGAGTCTTGAGTACACTCATCTGTTTCGCAACAATCTGACGTCTATTACAATACTTAATAGTTTTTGGCATCAGAAATTCTTGTTTCCACTATTAGGTACAATGTATTGAGCCCATTCGAGATATTATGACTATGTGATTTATAGATTTACTATTTAGTTTAAACTACTTCACCTTACATGTATTTTTCAGGTTTGATGAGCTTCTTACTACTGCCCAAAAACAGTGTTAGGGGGACTATCGATATACGACAAACTGAAAAAATTCAGACATCAGACATAACAGATGAAGACACCAAATATACTATAAATAAAGAATGCGAAACCTCTGGTTGCAACATCGACAGCATTTGACGTCAATTTTCTTTCTGCCATCTGTGACTGTGATGACGGATCACCTTTTGCCTGCACAATATAGCAAGTTTTATCACAACGCTTACGTAAACAGTTTTGTAAACTGACAAAGATCAATAATAGAACATCAACTCGCTCGATAACAATACTACACAGTGAATCAAAAAAAAAACATTTCCCATACACTATATCATAGCTCCCACACTTAAAACCAATTTTCAAATCATCCGTTCTTTGCCAAGCATGAACATACAGTGTTTTTCCTAACTCACAGTAAACAAGCCACACACAACAGATCAAGCAAGAAAATATAGGAAATAAAATAAATACTCCAAAACTTGTCTATATGGTCCGTGTCTGAAGGGCTTTTGCAAAAAAAAAACAGCTACAAAGCTGTCGGATACAAACCCGTTCTACAGAAATCATGCGGCCGTGCAATTCCGTCCGGTGTAAGTGTTGTATACACTTGGAAGCCTCTTCAGTCGACGCCATCATGACAAAACCGTAGCACTTGGCACCGGGACTCTTTGCATTTGTGACAATCTTTGCAGCTGCAACCTATGCAAAATCCATGCAATATTCACTCAATACGAGGTACTGCCACTAAATCCACACCATTCTGCCCACATTCTCTCTTTTAACCACATGCTTTATTAATTCCTTTCTTATTTACTTTACTGCTTTCTGTTTGTGCAACACTGCGCCATGCAGATATGATAACAATTACACCCATCTGATGGACGTGTGCTGTGAAATTAATGTCAGTTCAAAAATGGGACAGAGACACAGCATACACAATACATATTCAACAGACTTCCTATGGTATCGGCAAATTTAAAGAACAAAATAGACTTGGTAGAGAAAGTGGGCAATTTATATTTCACACAAAACAGTGTAAAAACACCACATTATACCACCACATTATACTAAGTCTCAAAGTGTTGATGAAGATATCTGTGATGTAATGTTTGTCAGTAAAGGTACATGTGGATTGCTTAGGCAGAAAGTCCATAAAATGTTTATCGATGCTGCAAATTTTTTGAACTTAAAAAAGCAACTTTCTTCACTTCTGCAGTATTTAAGTTAAAAACACTGTAATGTTCATCACCTTGCCATGCTTGCTGAAAAGTGTCTTCAAGTCAGCAGCACGAGTAGATGCAGACAAGCCACTGACCCACAGGTTTCTGCTGGCAGAGCTACTGCTACTAGCTTTGTGCTCATCTGCAAATGACACACACACACCTTGTACCTGTAATCCAAGCTTGCATTATATTTTAAAGCCCATCATCTAAGTAGCACTACAAATGATGCACTACAACGGGGTCATCATAATCACCACCACAATCATCTACACATACTTGTAAATCATTAAAGAACAAGAGAAAATGGGCCAATGGGGTTTCAAATGTCACATGGACATGTCACTGGGATCGGAAACGTTGCCACATTTGACTACTACTTCGACCACAGCACGCATGGTACAGTGGCAACAGGCATATTGCTACAGATAGCAAATCCGCATGAATGCAGTATGATGCCCTACAGAATTGAATACGCCTAAACACTTATCACAGAGTACAGATGGCAAAATGAGCACCAGTTAAGTGTGAGAAACTAAGATAAATAATACAGGTCAAAAGTGGAAACAGGCAGTAACAACCTCACAGGCAGCACAGAGCCTTAACAGCTGCATTAATAATGATAATAATAACCACGACAATATTTATAGTGCTGTCATCTAAAGTGCCAGCCATATACGAGAGTTCACTTTGGTTCCTTTGGGCGAAAGTCAGTCAGCGCCAGATGGCCGCCAACTCGTAGGCCAAACTGCAAACATGACCTTTGAGTCCACCTGTAGGCTGCTATAGGCCGAATATTCACCCATCGCCATGTATTATTACTCAACCATAAGGTTGATACTTATTTACCATCCCTCGGAGGGTGAAAGGCTGAGTAGACCTAGATACTGCAGTAAGTGTGCAGCCCATGCCCAAAGCTGCATATCTGTGGTTTTCGTGAAAACACAAACTTGTCCGCAGCGCGATTTGAACCTGGGATCTCTCACGCCGCATGCAAGCGTGCTACCACTAGACCACTGCAACTGGACGTTTGGCATTAAGCCAAATAAAGCAACAGAACTCTACCAATCCATGCCATGCTGGGCCTTTTGCTGACAGCAATAAGATCACTACCATTAAACTATTCTGACCTGCCCATCACTAATAAGTGAGTGCAGCAACTAAGACTACTACTCGTCTACACATGAACAGAAACTTGCAAATACAGGCACCACGTTGATCTCAGAATTTAATAATATACAAGGCATACATGAATGGAATGAACTGCAAATTAATTCACAAAACAACCCAAACTGCATATAGGGTGTTATAACTTACCAGGCTTAGCAGCCTTTGTAGCACTAAAATAAACAAAAAACACATCATATTATAGAACAGTGTCAACATTTCAAAGACATCTCATTACAAAATGAAACATAGAACAAAAAATGACACCCACCAATGCCACATACAAGAATTTTAAAATATTATCAGTAGCAACTGAAAAGAATAACAAAAATATCACTGAAAGCAAAGACTAGGATTTATTGCTAATAACTGCAGGCAATACTTTAACTGGTGTGCTACAATATGACAGCTTAAGAGCCTCAAATTACATTGACTGTTGAGATAAAAAATAATAATGAGAAATTATAGTACAGTGCTCTGACACATTTAACACCAATGCCTATCTATATGTCCAGTTCTGCACAGCAGCAATAAAAGAAATCAAGCAGCCTAGTGCATATCACCAAACACATTGCTAATTTCCATGGCTATTCTTTGTAATCACGAAGTGTGCTTCAATGGTGAGGTCTCCATCAATGCACATCATATGATAAATGCTCTGGTAGGTGCAACGGATGCAGCATTCACATCATGAGAAGGATTATTGATGAGTGACTGGAGCGTGGGTTGGCATGAAGTTCCACTGACGACTGGTGACGGTGGATGTGGCAGGACCATGGCCGCCAGGTCCTTAGCACTGCTACATGAACAGTGTCCTCAACAAGTGATTCCAACTGCATTAGCGTTTAATGCAATGGCACTCCATATGTGTCAGAGGGAAAGAAACGTGTATCATCTCCAATACTCTCGACTGCATTCTCCACCAGTTGGAAATCACAGACCATGCCAGGCTCAGATTCGGTGCGCAAAGTCTGTTTTCTAGTGCTTGCAAAGCATGTTGCCACTGTCGAAAGTGTGCAATTGCATTTTGGTGCCGGAAGGTGTGGTCAGCTGGCTGCAGTACACTTGATGTGCCTTGCTACAGTATGGCAACCGCTGCAAGACATGTATGTAGTTGTGCAGGCCAACAGCATGGAAAAGCATTCCAAAAACTCATTCCACAACAAATGCGGTAGACACACTTCAGCTGCTTTGATTATATTAATCGCTACAGATGAATTTTACATACTGCAAAATAACTACAAATTAAGGCAGCAGAAAAATATATTTTTAAGCATAAGCTTCTTTCATAAAATTTGCAGACGACGCAAAAAGCACTATTTAAGCATCTACCAGAGTAACCAACATCAACGAGTGATGAAATTCCATTGGTAAATAACAATCAACTGACTGCTTCAAAAATGAATGGAAAGTCGCCAGCATATATCTGATCACCACAAAGGTATGCAAATGTGTACAATGGTGAATTGTACGCTTCACTGATCCACTGAAAGTGGCAACGACAGTTAACTGGAACTGTAGCAACACTGTGTGCATGGAACAGCTAGTCACTGGCTCGTGAAAAAGTTGTTGCCATCTTACACGCAGAAGTTAGTGTATGGCAGGTATCACCCAGAATTGTCTTCACATGCTGTGATGATAAAGAAGTTGAAAAACAGAGTGGTGTACTCGGATGATGTAGGTGAAAGACGATGTTACATGCACGCAATGGTGTTCGATAAGTAAGTTTAGTAAGAATGATTACGGTGTCCTAAATGGCGATCACTAACAGGATTTGAGGAAAGAAACTACTGAAGCGATGATTCTTCATGCATTTCTTAAAAACAGGTCAGTGATGGTACCGACGTGACGTTCCGCGGCAGTGTTCCACAGCCCGGGAAGCTGTGACTGCAAAAACTCCGTCGCCGATGGTTGAAAGGTGGGTACGTCAGACAATGTCGGAATGATCCTGTTCTTGTGGGTTTTGTTGTCCGTCTACATCACTGGCGCTCCAGAACAAGTGTGCGTGAGATGCCCATTTGGCCACATCATACCTACCAGCCGACTGATAACCTAACGGGAAAAATGTCGCTGCTGCAGCGTGACTCAAAGTGTTGTCACCTGAAGTGGCACGTGTGAAGTCCTGCGACGAACCCCAAACACCAACCTCTTTGGTGACGCTTTCTCACTCGTCTTTGTCTTCTCCGTAAGCTCGTTGTTCGTCGCAGCTCCGTCCTCCTTCTCCGTTTTCGTCTGCTCCGCGTCAACTTCTGCAGCCGAAGGCTTGCTTGCTGCCGACGGCTGCGATGTTGGCACCGTAGATGCCGGGTTCAGTTGTGGATCGACGCGGTCGAAAGCCGCGGCGTGGGTGCTGACGATGTCGTTGTCAAGGTCGTCGTCGACAAGCACGAACAGCTCCTCCTCTGGTTTCCTCTCCAGTTTCTCGTCCGAAATCTCCGCCGTTGCCGAGTTAACGGTCACGGCCACGTTGTCTGAGGCTTCAGTGGAATCCTCCGCTCGCGGTTCGGCAGATGCTGGAATCTCATCTGCATACTCTCTGATATCATCATGCGTCTGCCAAGCCTCGTCGCTTATTTCTGCTGTAAAAAAATGAAGCGATAAAACAATGAAAACAGATGCAATGCAGTTTCTGCACTACAGTATTGTGACAATGCTAAATAATTATGACACTGAAACAGTGAATGTCTGACACAATGCCCACACAGCACATCGCCACACCATTTTCCCAATCTTGCTTCATCAGCGACTTGTATAACACAGGTACATCTTGACATGGACTGCCGTATGGACCAGGCACGTTCGTTGTCAGGCTCTTGTAGTCTTCTTCTTCAAAACTTGCAAACGCCTCACCACATCTTCTATTGAGGTACTTCTGTCTTCAATCTTTACTCCTTCCACTTGCACGTAACTGTATCCAAGAGTATGTCTCAGGTAGTCCCCAGAATGAAGAGCATTACCTACTTGAGACAATAATATTCAAGACAATTTCTACATTATTCTAAGAAAAAGAACACTAAGACTGACAAACATATTCTATCAAACACAGCTACAAAGTAGACAAATGGGCGATGACGCAAAATTATCCTCATCTACACATCTGACTAACTGTTAACCAGTGTTTCAGAAAGTATTTTTTAAATGTAAGTACTTTCACTTGCAACAATGTAACATTTTAGAACTTTTTCACTTGTATTATTATTTGAGATAGCTTTTTTAATAATGATGTGCTCAAAGCACATTTGACTTTAGCAGTTATTAAATTATTATGATACATTTACACCCATTATCATATCCAACAATGCTCTCTTCCATGATCACAGTTTTCAGATGCATCACTGCTCAACAACTAACTCGCGTTGAAAGTAAACATCAATCTGTGGCTGAAAGACTGTGTATGAGAACAGCAGCATTTACTTTGAAATATGCCACTTAACCCTTTCACCAAAGTAGTCTTTGCAAAACCTTTTGTCTTGATACTTAAGCAAAGTCTGTAGCTGCAACTGCATTTTTACTTAAATGGTGAATTCCACTATTTCACACTGATGACCACATCCAGGTAATGAACAAAAACACGAAATGCAACTAAACAAAATGAAATAGTCTTGTGGTTGCTAAGTAACATGCAGTGAACACAACTAAACACCCTGAATATTTTTCATTTTGCTTCTATGGTCATATGGCCACAATTCTGCATTGTGTTTGATCAGCAGAAAATGCAAGGTTATACACTATACACTAAACAACTATATATACTTGGCATCATAAATTCTGCAAGTGAACTGTATCTTAAGAGTTTTCAGTATCACTTCTCCAGAACTACATTACTGATACGCTCCTCCTCCCTAACGAGTGCAGCAAGTGATCACTTTCAGAAGACATCCTACACAAATATTTCCTAGGAGTCAAATTAATTGCAAAGAATGTGCATAATACATTACATGTGGTCTAATCAGACACTCAGAATAAATTCGCAAACTCTGTATAACTGATGATAAAATATTAGTGACAAAAATAAGTAACGATGTGACAAATATCAAAACTAGAGCTTTTGAGTAATTACTTTTTTAACTGCTCCGATTAAAAAATTAATCGCGTGTTAATGCATTATTAATTCAAAATTTGGACAGCGTGTAAGGGACTATACATGTCGATTGTGCTCCTTCCCAACCATATCTGGTACTTTGATAGTCTTGTAATTCGACATAGAAACAAATGCATGCTTGGAAGCGATGCAAAATTACAACGTGGTGGCATGGATGGGTATAGGCAAGTGTGGTGGGAGATGCACAACAGCTTAACATGCTTGTCGACAGCTGTGTGTATTGGAACTTTTCGCAAGTGGTAACGTATGAGTCGGTGTGAAATCGGCTGACACTGTGAAGAGCAACATGCATCTAGGCATCCTTGGCTAACGCACACACAGCAAGAAATGGCGTTACGAGTAACTTAGTCTACTTCAGCACATGAGCGCATTGCGTCTTCACGCGCAAACACTTAACCCGCGTCAGTCACAAGCAAACAGAACGACGTCTAACATTGTATTCTGCAATTATATCATGGTTTCCCCATCAAACATCAGGCTTTCTCAAATAGTAGGCCCATGCTCTGGTCACACCCACAAATCTTAACACGCACTATGGTCCGACTGTGCATCAGGTATGAACGTCATTCTGAATTGCAAATCTCCTTCAGAATGACATTCATTGTGAAGGCAGTGCAAGTGTAGTTTTTATTTCAGTAGTAGTGTTGAAATTTTTAACAGCATTAATTTTTTTAATCGCAATCAATTGTTTAACGTGTTAAGATGCTATTATATTGATTTTAAAACTATAATTAAAACACAATACTTTATAGAGAAACTCGTAAATAAACTAATAAATCAGCATTAAAAAAACGTTTTCTTAACTAGAATGCATACCATCTATTACAAAAAGAGAGAGATCAGTGTCTGTCCAGATGTACGCAAAACAGTAAACTCTTTAAAGTATCTCAAAACCAGTCACACATACGGTTAATACACCCAAACTAAACATGCGCGTTTTACATATCACCATGGGGTGAATGCACAGGAATGCACATGCTATTTTTTATTGTGGGAATCTCCATTGTTTAGCAAAAAACACTGCAGTGCTATACTTTACTGGGCATCTATTTATAGCAGCTGGACACAACACAATATATACAGAAATAATCACAATAGAGTGGGTGCCTTTCCAAGACACCAAGTTACCAAACAGACACCCAAAACAAAGAAGACGGAAACCAGAACTGGTATCACTGAATGGTATAATGTTCAGTACTTATTTACTATCAATGAGACATCCTGCACATTGCAAATACATCACTATGTTACTGTGCTGCAGCTAAAATTTAGCTGCAATCAGTTATTATCAAATTCAAATGTGATCAACAAAGTTATTTCAAGCCATATCCTGTGTCCTAACACTTAATGTAGTGCAGTTACAATTAAATAACTCATACACACAGAGGAATGCACTATGAAAAACTTTCAATAACTGCTGCTCCAGTTTCCGTGAAGCAACAACACTTTGCTTTTAATCCTACAGCAAAAATATACCCAATGTGAAACGTGCATATGTGTGACATTTTACCTGGCTCTTCCGGATGCTTGTCTGAATGCATCTGATCCGACGCTCCACTCACTTCATGCTGGACAAATAAAACCGGAAATAATTTACCTTTATATCAAAAACGTGTTTATATGCAGTGGGAAACTGAACATAAGTAAGACACACTGCAAAAAACGAAACACCTGTATCACACAAAAGCATACCACATAACAAATGCACATAAACAACCTTCTACAATGTGGCTACTGTGACTTCCAACTACTATTATTGTCACAATTATTACTGTAAACTAGTGCTGTGTGATACCTGAATATGGAGCGACAATAACAATACCATCTCACATACCACGATACTCGATACTACCACGATACCGTAAATGTGCTGCTATGCTGATATTTCACTGTCATTCATAATGCACCCCAGTCTCAGACTCGAGCAGTCACTAAAACGTGTGTAAGCTCATCTGTCTGTAATGTGACTAGTGCATAATCTGCTGAGTATTGCATGAAATGTGCACCTGCCTGCTTGTTAGTTGCTATTGTGTTTTAGGCATAATAGACAATTGGCAATTAGCAGGGTTTTGGAGCAGCGGAATACAATGTTTTTGGGCTCACCACCTTTTGCTTTGAACAGTTTTTATTATGGTACTACTTATGACGTCTGAACACTGCATCAAATGAAATTACATAACAGAGGCCTGTGTGACTTATATTGTGGTGACCAGGGAAACTGAAACTGTACGACACTTTTTAACAAACTTCACAGGAATGGAGTTCATAGAAATATAAAAATTGTGTGCGAAAAACTGCAACTACATCACAGTATAAAATCGGTATTAAACGATGAAAGATTGTTCGTGTGCACATTGCTGTACTGTGATTACTTTAAGGCCTATTCAGTTGGTTTCCGTATTGCAGGCTGCAGCCGTGTAGCATGCACACGTTGCCAAGTGGTACGAGCTGTACAGTATCGTCGACACTTGCGAAATATGTGCAATGTCATAGTATTGTAAATGAAAGATACAAGAAATAACATTCACCTCGTCTGATAATACTGTATCACCAAGGACATCCTGCTGTTCATCAACATCACTCAACGGCTACAAACACATAAACCAAAAAACAGCTGTAAGGCACAATTATGCCTATAGATTAGCAATGTTATGAAGTATTTAGTTTGCTAGTATATCAGTATATCAGTTATCGTCAGCGACAGAATTAACAGAGTATACAGCTGAACTAGTGATGGACGATTCCTGTATTCAAAATCGAAAATCGAGATTTTTTCCCAAAATTGAAAAAAATCGAAATCTAGATTCCTGCGAATCAGCCTGTCTTTAAAACTGACTAAGCACGCAAGTTGGTTTGTCACTATAGGTCGAAATAGTAACAATATTCTGAGCACTAATGTATCGATCAATCAGATAGGTCCAAAATTAGTCATCATCATCATCATCATTTTCTTTATTGAAAACTGATAAAACGCAGTTAGTTACATTGAACGAGATTACAAAAGTAAGAGCAGTCAGTACATGTCTTTATACAGTAATCGCGTTATAAAGTTTTTATCGATCAAGTGTCCTAGATGTACAGGGAGTTGTCTATCATGAACGAGCTGCCTGAGCTGATAGTTCTGCGACGTTGATTGCAGTGGGAGCAGCGCGTGCAGAGTATGGTGAGGGTTATTCAAGGCACTGCGGAATAAATTGACATCCATATATTACCCAGATTGGCTGGTCGTCCTTCCTTTTTCTTCAATACGACTGAGACGTCGACTTGCAATCTTCAGTAACTACGTGTAGGCCTATTATTAACGAACAGATCGGGATGAATTTGCTTACGGCGGACAACAACA
>Ga0056115_1000992_pt1 | contig 12904 bp, 10 predicted proteins | sample WorMetOlspDAHAB1_FD_77007 | JGI IMG/M metagenome (GOLD analysis project Ga0056115, IMG submission 77007) | Marine gutless worms symbiont microbial communities from Max Planck institute for Marine Microbiology, Germany - Olavius sp. DAHAB.1 ...
ACAATTTTTAATGCTAAAACAAGGTGTTAGCAAGCTTTCCGAATAATGGCTTAAAAATGAAATTAGGCGGACTTTCAAGGCGTTACGAAATTTTACCTTTTTTTCGTATATAGTTCCGAATTTCATAGTCGATCTCAATAATTCGAATACGTTAGGGCCTCGGCAACAAATAAATCCGCAATCTTGCTTGTCTTTTTACCCGCCTTCAGCGTTGCACCAAAAGTCACATATCGATAATATGCTCCCCTTGGTGCGCCTTGAAGGCGAACAAAAATCCGGCGCAATCTATGTGTATTTATTTATTTCCGAGACCCTAAAGCCGGGTTTACTGGATCCGGATTTTTTGCCTGGCTTATATCAGATTGATTATGACGGCACTGGACAAGATCAAACTGCCGCCGGTCCAAAATCGCCAGGAGATTAATTCCCGCAGGACAATAATGCCCAAAAAGGCAGTGAATACCATCTCTGTGGTCAGGAAAAGGCCGCCTTCCCAGCTTTTGCAGTATTTGAATCCCTGGTTCATGAGAATTTGGGCCAGGATCGAAGATATGGCGATTCCGGCCGCCATCAACCACTCCACTCCACCGGTGGGAATAGTTGGATCAGCAATATAGCCCGGCAAGGAAATCAAGGCTCCCAGCATGCAAAAATAAAAATAGATTACTACCGGCCCGTTTTTTTTTTCCCTAAGCAATTTAATTAAATTAACGGTGATGCCTGCAAAGATCGCGGAATTCAGCCCCATTATATATCCGATGAATTTCCCGTCAAGCGAGAAATCCAACAGCACAGCAACACCGCCTAGCGCCATGATAACACACAATATTTCTCCCCGGGCGATGCGGTCACCAAATATCAGATAAGAGAATAACGCGGCAAAGGCCGGGAATGAAAAAAAAAGCACCATGGCAGTGGAAATCGGAATATTACGGATAGCGATGATCAATGAAAAAAAAGCAATACAACCCGTAATGCTTCTGATGATCATCAGTTTCAGGTTGGCCGTTTTAAACAGGCTTGCGGTCTGCCGGCCGAAAATACTCAACAGTAGAACAAAACCGATACCCCAGCGGTAAAATGCGATATCCCAGATGCGATAAGACGGCCCCAATAATTTGATCAAAGAGTCAAGGACTGCGAATCCAATCGCCGCGGATACCATCAAAAACGGGCCCATCATATATTGGTAACTGGCGTGAGAAAGGAATCGAAACCGGATCATTATTTATGCTTTATTCATAGAATTTACAATATACAAAGACGCTACTCTAATGTAGATCTCCGGTTTGATTCTCGATGTAATTGCAGGAATCAACCCTGTTAGAGTGCTCGCAGGAATTCCGGTGTTAGGCCAACCTCACCGACCAGAGCCTGGTCAATCAGTTCTATGGTCGTCTCTTTATCCCGGGGCATCCGGGCCCTGATGGGCAGGTAATTCGACGCATGGTTGGCGTGAAAAAGACCTCTTGACAAGTTTGTACTGGCGATCATGGTCCTTAATTCTGCCAGCATCTCTTTGGGCTCGAGCAGCGGAAAGTCTCCAGCTTGATGATCATCAAAAAGCGGAGTGCCGGGAATTAGCATGAGGCTCAAGGCACCCACATATTCCGGGTCTATGGCTGAGAGTACCCGACCGGTCTGCTCGGCATGCACCTGGGAGCGCTGCCGCCCGGCTATTCCCAATAATACCGTGATGGAGAGTTTGATACCGGCCTCTATGGCCTTTTTCCCCATCGCAATCACATGCTGCGCAGCAGCGCCTTTGTTGATTTTTTTCAATGTGACATCGTCGCCGGATTCAAGACCCATATAGGCAATTCCCAGTCCAAGGTCTTTAAGCGCCTTAAGTTCTTGCGGACTTTTCATGCTCAAGCTTTTCGCGTTGGCATAGGTTCCGATGCGGGTGACCCACGGCAGACACCCTCGGATTGCCTGCAGGATTCTCACAAGCCTTTTGTGGGGTATAATCAGCGCGTCCCCGTCACAGAGAAATACTCGCCGTTGTCGCCGGCAATAGCGGGCGGCAAACTCGATGTCGTCCATGATGATCGAATCGGGTTTGATGCGGAAACGTTCTCCCCGGTAAGTTCCGCAAAAAGTACACTTATTGCGTGAGCATCCCACCGTGACTTGAAGCAAGATACTGTTGGCCTCACTGGGAGGTCTGATTATATTGCCTTCATAATGCATGGTATAACGCCTTAAAATCACTTCTCATTAAACATTACGGCCAGTAGTTCGCTGAGATCGCTCAATCCCAACGGCTTGGCCCGATAACCTTTAATGGATTCTCTGACCGCTTTGCTCAGACCGTCGATCCCTTCCTCCTCATATCCGGAGATGATCGCGATATTGGCAGTCGGGTCATAATTTAGTATCTCCTCGATGCAGGCGACGCCATCCATTTCCGGCATATTAATATCCATCAACACTGCGTCGGGGTTGCGCTGCATATATCTTTCGAGGCCTTCTTTGCCGCTTGATGCAAATTCCGGCCGGTAGTCCAGATAGGTCAACAGTCCTTCCATTGCATTCAAAATCTCAGGTTCATCGTCCACTACCAACACCCGCTGTCCTTTTCCGCGGACGATGACGGGAGTATTATTGTCCTTATTTTTCCCTTTGGGCGATGCGGCCGGAAAATGAATTTGAAATGTCGTCCCCCGGTTTAGCTGGGAATTGACACTGATCAATCCCTCATGGCTTTTGATAATTCCATAGGTGGTGGAAAGGCCCAGGCCGGTTCCTTTTCCAATCGGTTTGGTGGTAAAGAAAGGATCAAAGCATTTTCCGGCGGCCTCCCGATCCATTCCCTGGCCGGTATCGGAAACCGTTACGACTATTCGACTGCCTTCCTGCTTCCCTTTTATGACCAGCTTGCCGCCATCCGGCATTGCATCCCGGGCATTGGTGCAAAGATTCATCAGGGCCTGGCCGAGGCTGGTGGAATCTCCCATGATCGGTAATTGATCCGGGAGATTGGATTGAATCTCTATTTTTTGGTCAAATGATTTTTGAATGATCTGACAAATTTCGTCAATAACTTTAACCAAATCGATTAATTCAAATTCTTCTTTAATTTGTTTGCGGGAAAATTGAAGCAGTCCATCAACCAGGCTGGCGCCTCTTCTCACGGAAGTATTAATTCGGCCCGCCACATCATGCAAGCCGGATTCATCTTTGTAGTTCATTTGAATTAGCTGACTGTTAACCAAAATTTCAGTTAGGGTGTTTATGAAATTATGAGCCACACCAGCGGCAATCGTGCCGATCGCCTCCATTTTTTGGACATGCTGCAGTTGCATCTCCAATCGCCTGCGCTCGGTAACATCCGTGATCATGATGATGACCGTGGCCGTTTCTCCGCTTACCGGCAAGGTCTTAATGGTAATTTGCCTGCCGTTTAACTCTACCGGTGCCTTTTCGCCAATCCCGGCCGGTTTTGCCGCCTTGGCCTGCAGTATATTGTCCAACCGTTGTCCAATATCATGGTCAAATAAATCGGGCGGATAGGACGCCAGAATTTTCTCGATGGACAACCCTAGCAGAGAAACGGCGACACCATTGGCATAAACAACTTTATTTGAATAGACTTCCAAAATGCCTTCGGCCATACTCTCTAAGATGGTTTCCAGATGGCGACTGCGGGAAAGCAGCTCTTTCGTCAGTTGGCGGGCATAAACGCTGTCTAATCCGCGAATCGGTTTTGTCTTTTGCTGAGCAAGGGGGGTGTTTGACAATTCAACGGCGGCTTTGATGTGCTCTGCCATTGAACTGAAAGGGCCCTTGGCGATATACGAATCAGCCCCGGTCTCTTCAAAATCGAAATCGATCTCGGCGACGGCAGCTGAGATGATGACCAGATAACATTTGTTCATTTGTGGCATACTGCGGGCAATCTTAATCAGTTTGCCACCGTCGATCTTGGGCATAATGAGATCGAAAAACATAATGTCGGGCGTATAAGTGGAAAGCAAATTCAGCGCGGCGAAACCATCTTCTGCCGTTTGGACCTCGTGTCCCTCGCGTGTCAGTAGCTTGGTCACATATTTTAACATTACGCGATCGTCATCCACCACAAGGATCTTTTTATTCATTTATTGTGCTCCTCCTAAACCGGACTAACCGGTACAAATTGCCAAAAAGGCACCAGAACTCAAAGGTGAACCTTTGAGTCATGTATATCTTTGTGCCTTGGTGGCGGATTCCTTATTACGCCAAGAATCCGCACTTAACGCTCATAATAGCGAGACACTGTAATATTCAAAAGGAATTGGATTATGCTGATTATAGCGTTTATTGGACAGGAATTACAGGATTTATTTTGACAGTTTCCCTGCATCCGGCATTAAAGGGCTGTGGACCGCAGGGAATAAACCGATTCAACCCTGCGACAGATCGATATTTAACTATTTTTCAGGTTGCTGCTCTACAATGGTGCGCAGCGTTTTATCAACTTCGGTGATACGATCGGTCAGATGGTCGATCTGGGTTTGCAGGCCGTCAAATTTTTCGATTTTGGCCATTTTTTCAATCTCCAAGGCGATATCGGCGGCGGATTCGGCTTGAAAATTTCTTAGCATTCCTTTCAGGCTGTGGGCTGATCGCATCAATAAATCACAATCCCCTTCTGTATAGGCACGGCGCAGATCATCCATCAGGCTGGGGTAATCATTTAGAAATACCTCGACGATTTCCTTGAGAAAACTCCAGTCGCCACCAAAGCCATTCAGCAACAACCTTTTATCGATAGGTGCAGAATCTGCAACAATGGGGTTTATATTTACGCCTGTGCGAGTCAGGGCCTCAATGGCGTCGAATAGTTTATCAGAATCAATAGGTTTGGATATATATACATCCATACCGGCTTCGAGGCATCGCTCCCGGTCACCTTTGACAGCATGGGCTGTCATAGCGATAATCGGCAATCGCTTCACTCGTGCTGAAGGATCGGTGGTTTGTTTCTCTTTGCGCTTTGAGCTTTGCGCTTTGAGCTCTTTTTCCCACTTGCGAAATTCTTTTGAGGCGGTCAATCCATCCATATCCGGCATCTGGACGTCCATTAATACGATATCAAATTCCTCATTTTGGAGGATCTCCAAAGCCCGGCGGCCATTTTCTACCAGCGTCGTCCGATGTTTCCAACGTTCAAGCAAACGCAAGATGAATTTTTGGTTGAAAAGGGTGTCTTCTGCTACCAGAATTTTCAGTGATTTGTTCGGTACCCGAATTTGTCGCTGGGGTGTGCCAACGGTCGAATCAGTTTCAATGCCGTCAACTCCAAGATTACTTAAAATTGCCCGTTCCAATTCGGTGGCTCCTACCGGTTTAATCACACAGGTATTGACTCCCAAGACTTCAAGTTCAGATTTGTACTTAAGGTGCGGGAACGTCAGCATCATGATGATACCGGCACCATAAAGATTCTGTTCGACAATCCAGCGTGTCAGACTGAATCCATCTGTATCCGGCATATCCGAATCCACAATAATGAGATCAAATGGTGCTGCATCGGATTGCGCCTGCAACAAAGTTTTTTTGGCTTGATGGGCACTGGATGTCAATACGGGGAGCATCTGAAGGTTTTCTAAAATTTCTCTGAGAATTTTGCGGCTGAACGCATTATCATCCGTCACCAGCACTTTTAAACCAGATAACTGGGAAAGGCTTTGATCCGGTCGGGAAATTTGTTGCGGGCGAGATTCTCCGTTTTGTTGCCGAATAAACCGAGCGGTGAAACGAAAACGGCTGCCTTTGCCGGGTTGACTACTGACCTTAATCTTTCCACCCATAAGAGCAACCAATTTCGCTGAAACCGCCAATCCCAGGCCGGTACCACCATAGCGACGCACAGTTTCAGAACTGCCCTGATTATAGGCGCCGAATATACTGCGCTGCTTACCCTTGGGAATGCCGATGCCGGTGTCAAAAACCGCAATATTTAAGACAACATCATACTTCGCTAAGGAGTGAGACGCTACATAGATAACAACTTCTCCTTTATCCGTAAATTTGATGGCATTATCGACCAGATTGAGCAGGACCTGACGCAGGCGTGTCGAATCACCCAGCAATCGATCTGGAACCCCGGGTGCAATGTGATAGGCCAATTCAATGCCTTTTTCGTGTGATTTCATGCCCATGATTTTTAATGTGTCGTCCATAAAATGTTCAAGACTGAAGGGCGATTGCTCAATTTCCAGTTTGCCGGCTTCTATTTTTGAAAAATCGAGAATGTTGTTAATTATCGAAAGCAGTGAATAAGCTGATGATTTGACCACATCCAGATCTTCCCGTTGATTCGGCGGTAATTTTGAGCTAAGCATCAGGTCCACCAGACCAATGATGGAATTTAACGGGGTGCGGATTTCATGGCTCATGTTGGCTAAAAATTCACTTTTGGTCCGACTGGATGCTTCGGCTGCCATTTTTGCCCGGTATAAAGCTTCTGCTCGCTGACGCTGGGTTACATCTCTGATAAATCCACCAAACCCCGTTGGAATTCCTTTGGGATCCTTTAACAATGAGACTGATGATTCAACAAAACGCCGTGTTTGATCTTTACTGGTAAGCGTCCAACTCAACGATGTGATTGGATCACCGCCTTCAAGCACTTTTTTGAACGTATCTGCCAATTTCCGTGAATTTGTTTCGTCAAGTAATTGGTGCTGATTCATTTTTGATATTTCCTGACTGGAATAGCCAAGAATTATACACATAGAATCGTTAAAAAAAGTAAAATTGCCCTCAAGATCAACTTCGTAATAACCGTTGGGTGTGGTTTCAATAATCGAGCGAAACTTTTTTTCACTTTCGCGTAAAGCCGATTCGGCCAAAATACGTTTGTTGATGGTGTATTGGGCGTGGGAGCCGAAGATTATAAAAAGGCATACAATCGTAAGGCGGGCCCAAATTTCACTGATATCGGGTCCGAAAAGCCGATGAAAAAAATCAACATCATAGGATAAGAATATGTACAAAACCGAATCAAATACCGTATAAAACAGGGCCAATCCAATCCCGATTAAAACCATTTGGTCCCAAAAATGCACTCTGATTTTATTCTGTACGATCTTTTGCGGTTTATCTTCCATTCAAGGCCTCCTATAAGGATCTGGTTGATGGATAGAGCGAAGCGATACCGCCGATATAAAATCTAAGATCCCAAATTTACAATAGGATATAAGCAGTGAATAACTAAACTTTATTTTGACAGCCACGATAATGATTATTTGTATGTTTTTGTATTTTGAAATTCATTTCAGATCAAGGGAAAAGATTTGACCCGTTTTCTGAATTTTGAGGCTGTATTCGGATTGCAGAAATCGAAAGAGGGGCTTTTCGGAATCTGTGGAAAAGTCTAATATCTTAACCGAATTAGGGGACTTTCTGATAATCAATTTTTCGGGATATTTTTCGTCGATCTTCTACACTGCGCCTGTCATTTCCGTTTCTTCTTTCCGGGATGTGAAGGGTGTAGGAGTAGTTTCGGCGATCTCCGCCGGATCGTCGGCCTCCGTTGTCCAGGGAGATCAATCGTTCCAAAATATCATTATCACTATTTTCCATCTCTTATTCAAGCCCTGTGTAACCTGATTGTCCAAGCATTTATCATGCCATAATGGCTATGCGTTATCCTTGAAATATTCTGATCAGATGCGTTGATGAATGCTAATGAAAAACTGAAATAATACAGGTAGTTGAAACGGGTTAAGGCAGTATCGATCGAGTAAATCAATTTTTAGGGAAGATTATGGGATGGGTTTATTGAGAAGAAAAATACATAGAATTGGGAAAAAAATACCAGCCTATCTGTGGCATGTAATCCACAGAAAAGCCAGCTTTAATTCGCAGAGCCATCGGGTGGCTTTATACCTAAATCTCTTATTTTGTAAAGCAGGGTTTTATAGCTGATGTTCAAGACTTTAGTGGCTTTGCTGCGGTTCCATCCAGTTTTTTCGAGGACATAGGCAATCATTTCGCGTTCCACATGATCCATCGCTTTTTTATTTATTTTTTTTAAGGATAATGACGAAAGGTCCGGTGGTTGATTAATATCAAAACCCAGAAAATCCACCGGAGATGGAGGCTGTTCGGCAGCTGCCGGCAAGCCGTCGGCATGGGGTCGGCTAGGCGCGCCCATGAGCATATCTTCCAGACTATCTTCACTATTTCCCAGTATCATTAGTCGTTTCAGTACGTTTTGCAGCTCGCGCACATTGCCAGGCCAGTGGTACGTGGCAAGTTTATCAATTACCTTCTGACTTGGAGTTAAGAGCTGTTTACCTTCGAATTGGGCCGTATAGGTTTTGATATAGTGATCGATAAGCAGCGGGATATCGTCGGGGCGGCTGCGAAGCGGTTCAATATGTATTTTAATTGTACTCAATCGGTAGTACAGGTCTTCTCTGAACTCACCTTTTACCATATTCGTTTCCAACTCGTGATTGGTTGCAGCAACAACCCAGGCACCCATTTTGACCGATTTTTCAGACCCTAAGGGACTAAAATCACCTCCCTGCAACACGCGCAAAAGTTTTGACTGCAGCGGCAAAGACATATCTCCGATTTCATCCAGAAACAAAAGGCCCCCATTGGCCTGCTCGAATTTACCGCGCTTGCGTCGGTCAGCTCCCGTAAAAGCGCCCGGTTCGTAGCCGAACATTTCGCTTTCCAGCAAAGTGTCCGGCAAGGCGGCGCAATTGACCTTGACGAACGGTTTTCTGGTTCTGTTTGATTTCTGAAATAAATTCTGGACCACCAACTCTTTACCAACGCCGGTTTCACCGTAGACCACGGTATTCAATGCGGTATCGGCAACCTGATCGATCAGCGCCCTGATCCGTTGGATATTTTTGCTGACACCAATGATTGTAGAGTCCATTATAAAATAATCTTATCGGTTATTATCATCTTTGACAATAGTAAAAACCACCGCATGTTTATCAGCCACTGCCGTCAAAATTTTGCTTATTCCGTTTTATTAAAAAAATCATAATGTTATACTTGTAAGTGATAACAAATTAGGTGTGATTTGTCAACCGAAATGGCACAATAAATCCGATCTGATAAATGGCTAATCGATATTGGAGAATCTATCGTGCCCGATTTAATTGCAGGATAGGTACTAATAACTTGATGTGGCACATTTATTTTGTTTTTTTTATCTTCTAATTCAATTAAATGAATTTGTACTTAAGATTATTGAAATTTATTCAAATATTTAAATACGATGGTTTATCTGACGATCTTGCACATCCCGCCCGATTGCGACAGGGAGCATCATATTTCGAATAATCACAAAAATTAGACGGATCAAGTTGTTAATTGAGTATAAAACCAATGCATTTCATCTTAGTTTCGGATGCCCGTTTGATCCGATCCGATTTACTGGAAATAGTGTTATTTATTGACATTTCAAGCAGTTTATTAAATAATCAGTATTATCATTTAGAATTTTTGACTTTCGGATAGATATGGGTTTGGGATATTTCGGCGACGCCGGCGATATCCCCATTATTCGAAAAGTTTGAGTCCTACGGAGAATACAGTTGACAAAACGTGATGAGATCTCATCAACCGAACGGCTACTTGACCTAATACGTGACGACGGAAATGCGGAAGATGCAGCCTTCAACTCCAGTTCTCCTAAGTCAATCGGTCCTCGTTTTAAGCGTATTTTCAGAAATCCGGTATCCTTTAAAAAGTCGATTTCGGTGGGTGTCGATCTGGGGCATGATGATCTAAAATTGGTTTAAATTAACCGAATCTCGGATCAAAAAGTTGAAATGCTCGAGTATTCCAGAATCCCGTTCAAGTCTGATGTCTCCCGCGATGATCCCGAGTTTTATCAGTTTTTAAGACCGGTTCTGGCAAATTTTTGCGGCAGTTCAAGAAATCCTGCGCTTTGGTGTACCATACCTTCTGCCAGAGTTGAAACTCGCAAGCTCCGAATCCCAAAAGTCAATCACAGACAAATTCCCAATTCTGTATACTGGTCGTTTCAAAAACTATCCACTTTCAATGAAAAAGAGAATTTATTTGATTTTGAATTGTTGGGTGAAATCGATGATGGTGAGTCAACCAAAATTGACGTAATGGCATACACCGCCCTTCAAACGGAAATAAAAGAACTTAGGGATATTTTCAATAAAGCCGGGTTTCCGTTAACCGGTATTTCAATTGTTCCTTTTGCCTTTCAAGCACTTCTGCGAACCGGACGAATAGATACCCCGGAAGTGCACGTTGCCAGTTTATATATTGGCCGTGACTGGTCACGCATCGATATTTATTCCGAGGGCAATCTTATGCTTTCCCGTGGGATCAAAGCTGGTGTTAAAACCATGATCGAGGCATTGCGCAGTGAAATTGAAGGCAATTTATTTGAGCTTTCCATCGCAAAATCTCCTACCAAGGATATCGCCAGGATCAGGGCTATTAAAAAGAAGCTTAAACATGAGCTCGATCAGGCCAATCAGTTGTTTTTCGGTCACATTCATGATTTCTCGCCATCAGCCTTGGACGAAAGGCAGCGGATCCTTAAAGAAGATAAGATTTTTCAAATGATCTTGCCTGCTCTGGAACGTTTGGTACGGCAGGTGGAAAGAACGCTGCGGCATTTCACATTGAATTATGAAAATGCCCGGATAGGGAAGATTTACACTTCCAGTGGCGTAAACCCGCACCAACGAATTATAGACTATATTGGCGAGGAACTCGGTATTCCAACCGAAACTTTAAACCCATTTAAAGACAACTCAGATTTTGTATCACTGACCCCAACCCCGGATCTCATTTCGGAACAAAGCTCTTTTGTACCGGCGATGGGAATGGCGCTTTCCGGCAATATGCTGACGCCGAATTTCTTATACACATATAAAGACAAGCAAAAAGCAGTCAGAAACCAGCGGATTAATCGCGGCGTTATTATCGGATTTGTGCTCATTATGATTCTTTGCGTCGGTCTTTCAATTATGCAGAAGAGTACGATTGATGAAAAGGAATATCAAAAACGGCAATCCCGGCGACAGCTGGAAAATATTTCCGTGCGGGTTGATCAAAGTCTGGTATTAAAACTTGTTGAAGATATCCGATCCAAAAATCAAGAGGTCCAACTAATCGGCCGAAAATATTTCGGTCTGGCCGTTGTCGGTGAAATTGCGGATTTGACCCCTGCGAACGTGCGGTTGCTAAGCCTAACTGCACAGCTGGGCGCTAATCCGGCCAAAAAAAAATCAGCAAAAAATCGTAATCTGGTTATAAGTGGTATTGTCCGGGGAGATCGATTGACGCTGGAGTCGACTCTGGCCGGATATTTGATGGAGCTTAAAAATTCGCCCCTGTTCGATAAGCCCACGATAAATAAGAAATCCTTTGAGCAATACCAAGGTGACGAGGTATTGAAGTTCACGGCTCGATTGAAACTCGTATAAGTAAAAATGAAAAAAATTCTATCACTGCTGCCGACACAGAGCCTGATCTATATCTTAATATGTGGTTGTGGAGTAATTGTTTTCATTTTTTTTATAATAATTCCGAACCAAAAAACTTCTGCTGAATTGGATCAGGAAATAGAGAAACTCAATGATCGTATTGAGCAGCAGCGGTTACTGCGACCCGTATTTGACAGCCTGTTGGCTCGAGCAAAGAAAGAACCGCCGACTGAATTGCCGGCGACAAAAAAAGTAAAACTGGATCGAGATGATCTTAATAAAGTTTCCGAAATTATACAGGACATGGCCGGGCGCCATGATCTCAAAGTTCAGGATGTCAAAACTGATGCCAATGAGATTATGAACAATACCGGGTATATGCTAATGCGGGTCCAAGCTACCGGTAATTTTATGAAATTTCGTGAATTTTTGATGGACCTGGGAGCATTTCCATCGCTGGAGCAAATCGAGGAGATCAATATCCGCGCCGTTGAGGGGAACCGGGAATACAAACTTAAAATCTGGATGGCGCAAAAGTTATCCAAGGACACATAAAGGAATTCGGAAGCAGGAAGGCGGAAGTCGGAAATAATGAGAAGATGACAGATCGTTGAAGTCGTACCGCGCAACCCGCAGCCCGCAACGCGAAACTCGTAACGCGAATTATGTCTACTCGAGAAAAAATAATTGTTGGCCTGATGGCGTTGGCCGTGGTTTACGGTGTTTACACGGTCTTTTTATCCGGCCCGCCAGGAGAAACTACATTTAGGGGTGGGGGCGACAGGCAGTTGGAAGCGCTCAATTCGTTTATCACCAAAGTTGCCGATAAAACTAAGAGCAGCCTTTCCAAAAAACATGTTTACGTTTTGCAGAAAGCTCAAGTAGAATGGAGGCAGGATCCATTGCTGCAGATTAAGCAAAAATTATCCGAGGAAGAAAAAGAGGCCCGCAAGCCCCTTGTGCTGAAAAGTAAAATTCTGTACACCGGATTTTTGCAGATGGGGGATAAGCGCTTGGCGATCCTCAACGGTATAGAATATGAAATCGGCGACCGACTGGAACCGGGTGGTCTAATTGTCCGAAATATCCACCCCAATCATGTCGTTATCGGTTCACCGGATCTAAAAAGTAAAAAAGTGGTCCTTCCAATGGAAGAAATTGAATAGGATTGACGATCTATGAGCCTGTCCGACAACCTAAGGGTTGTTTTTTAGGCAACAATTTTTGTGAAACGGGCTAAAATCTTCTTAAATTACTTCTTAATTATATAATAACCATTTGTTATTACATTATAATTATGATACAGACTCCGTCATTCAACCTATCCAAGGAGATGAATGTGAAGCATCCGGAGCCGAAAAACGTCAGAACCTATAGCCAGCATCAAATGCAGATGTTTCCTCCCAGTGTGCGCAGTCTGATTGAAGATGACCACCTGTGTTTGGTTGTTGATGATGTCGTCAAAGTAC
>Ga0056115_1000993_pt1 | contig 12901 bp, 12 predicted proteins | sample WorMetOlspDAHAB1_FD_77007 | JGI IMG/M metagenome (GOLD analysis project Ga0056115, IMG submission 77007) | Marine gutless worms symbiont microbial communities from Max Planck institute for Marine Microbiology, Germany - Olavius sp. DAHAB.1 ...
CAATTTTTAATGCTAAAACAAGGTGTTAGCAAGCTTTCCGAATAATGGCTTAAAAATGAAATTAGGCGGACTTTCAAGGCGTTACGAAATTTTACCTTTTTTTCGTATATAGTTCCGAAAAAATATTAGAGAAAAACTAGAAATGGATTCAGGGAGGAGGAAACAAAGATTATTTTTTCGCTTTATTGAACCGGCAGGCGGATAGTGAACGTGCTGCCCTTGCCGAGCGTGCTTTTCACGGTAACATTACCGCCATGCGCCTGGGCAATATGTTTGACAATGGCCAGCCCCAGACCCGTGCCTCCCATTGTGCGGCTGCGGGCCTTGTCCACACGGTAAAACCTCTCGAACAGCCGGGGCAGATGTTTTTTGGCAATGCCCATGCCCTGATCTTCAACGCTGATAAAAATTTCCGAATTGTTGAGCCGGGCTTGCAGATGAATCGTACTTTCCGGTTCGCTGTATTTTATAGCGTTGTCGAGCAGGTTGACCACAGCCTGCTCAAGCAGCGTGGCGTCATACTTGGTTGAAATTGTATCATCACATTCCGGGCTGATTACGATATTTTTCTCGTCCGCTTTGGAGCGGCATATCTGTATGGCGGAGTGAAAAACATCTTTTATAAATCCGTCTTTAAACTCAATGGTTTTTCCTTCGTCCTCCTGCTCGATTCTTGACAGGGAAAGCAGATCCCCGACAATCGCGCTCAGGCGATCCACATGCTTATTGATGATTCCCAAGAAACGTTCGGCTTCCTCCGGATTGTCGACACTTCCCTGGTGCAGGGTTTCCACAAATCCTTTAATTGCCGTCAGCGGAGTTTTTATCTCATGCGAGACATTGGCGACAAAGTCGCGCCGCATGTTCTCAAGTCTTCTGAAATGGGTGACGTCATTGAACACCACCAAAGTTCCAATGTGCTCTTTGTTGGCATCCAGCAGCGGGGAGCTTTGCATGTGGAGCGTTTTTTCACCGTTATGATACAGGCTGATGTCATCTTCGGCCAGGGTTCTGCTGGAAATTGAATTGCGCACAAATTGCTGGAGGGCTGAATTGCGAATGACTTCCTGCAGATCCCGGCTCTGGATTTCTTCGGGCTGACAGTTGAAAAATTCGGCCGCCGCCGCATTCATGTTGATAATTTTTTCCTTATTGTCAACGGCAATAACACCTTCCAGCATGCTGGCCAGAACGGTTTCCAATTCATTGCGCTGCCTGACAATGGTGTTGATGCGAAGATCGAGTTGGGCGGCCATCTGGTTCAATGCATCGGCCAGCCCGGCCATTTCTTCGGAATCCGGCGCCTCCAACCGGCTGCTGAAATCGCCGTCGGCAAAATGGCCGGCACTTATTTTCATGCCCTCGATGGGACGGGTGATCCGGCGCGATATCCACAGGCTGACACCGGCGGCCGCTATGGCAATCAGCAGTCCGCCCAGCGCAATTTTAAGTTGAATTGAATTCAGCTCCCGGTCGATGAGCGTGGTCGGCAAGGCGGCTCTGATAACCGCCCGGATATTGCCATTTTCCAAGACGGGCCGTGCCACGTACATCATGGACTGCAGCAGCGTGTTGCTGTACCGGATGGCCTGGCCGACTTCACCATCCAATGCCCGGGAAATTTCCGGACGGTTGGCGTGATTGTCCATTAAATGGGGTGTTTCGCGTGAATCGCCGATCACTTTTCCGGAAGGCAAAATGACCGTATAGCGGGTTGAGGATTTTTTCCCCATCGACTTGCAGGTCGAGTCCACTGTCGGTGGGTCGATGGGCAACAGGTGGGCGCTGATCTGCTTTTCGAGCAGAACAGCCCTGACACTCAGATCGACCGCAGTCTGGTCTAAAAAAAAGTGGCGCATCGAACTGGATGCATACCAGCTGACTGCCAGCAGGGAAAAGAGGGTGATCAGCAGAAAAGAGGGGAAGATCTGCCATATCAAGCGCTTTTTTTTCTTCATGGATTCTCCCGAAATCGATACCCAACGCCCCTGACGGTTTCGATATAATCTCCGTAGGGGCCTAGTTTTTTTCGCAGTCCGACGATCTGCACGTCCACGCTGCGATCGGTGACCGGGTAATCATCACCGCGTACTGCATCTACAATCTGGCCGCGGGTAAACACCCATCCCGGACGGCGGGCCAGGATATATAGCACTTGAAATTCGGTATAGGTTAAATCAACCGGTGTCCCTTTGGCCGCCACACTGCGCCGGCCGGGATGAATTTCCAATTCGTGTATCTGCACAACGGCGGTATCATCTTCTGCCTTGCCGACCTTACGACGCAATGCGGTGCGAACCCGCGCAATCAGGACTCTGGGACTAAAGGGCTTGGTGATGTAGTCGTCGGCACCCAGTTCGAGCCCGGTGACGATATCGGCCTCTTCACCTTTGGCGCTTAGCATCACAATGGGAATGTGCCGGGCCTTCTCGTGTGCTTTTAATTTTTTGGTCACTTCCAGACCGTCTATACCCGGCAACATCAGGTCAAGAACGATCAAATCGAAATTTTCGGACCGGGTTTTTCTGAGGGTCTCTTCACCGGTCAGCGCACCGGTGACATGGTATCCTTCCTTTACCAGATTGAATCTGACCAGTTCAAGGATATCCTCTTCATCATCTACTACTAGGATATTTTCTTTTGGCATGATTTTGCCTCGCTATAGATAAAAAGTGAACCATAAAAGATCCCCGGACACTACCATCCTACCCCAAGAATTATTTATTCTTTAGTAAATATGCACCGTATGAGCAATTTATTTCTTTTTTATTATCATTAAGTTAGGTGGCTGTTAGATTCATGTTAGATCTATAAACAGGTGTGAATTCGAAGACAAAATATTTAGAGAAAGACTATAAATTATATTCAGACAGTTTCTAAATCCATTCCACCCGCCTTACCACCCGTATACCGCCAGCCAACATTTGGCGCACGGTCGATGCGACGGCCGACATGCCGTCATACATTGCTGAAGGACTGAAATTTCGCAGACGCGCGCCGCAGATACTCAGGTCAACCACAACCTCAAGACCAATATCTTTAAAAAACGTCAGTGTATCAATCGAAGACACCCGCACACAACTGTTCAACGTGCAGCCTCCCAGAACCAGCGTACTTTTCCCGTTTTCGATGCATTCATCGACCCACTCTTTAAACCCGTTGAGAGGGGGGAATAATACACTGTTGCCGGGCTTGATGAAATAATGCTGCCGGTTGTCGATGATGTCGCCCAGACTGTCATCCCAGCCATAACTGTCGGGCGGAAACGGACAGCGGGTAAACATAATCTCCATCTGACCGTATAGTTTATTTAAGATATCAGCGCAATTATTGAAAGCCATTAATAACGGCTCGACGTCAATTGCAGCGCCTTCACTGATCGACTGCATCCAGACCCCTTCAGTGAAGGAGCGCTGGGGGTCGATAATCAACAAGGCCCCGTCGTCGATTGAAATTCGATAGGTGTCCAAATCGTTTACCAAATTTTGATAACCGCTGGCGATATCCTTTCCCGCTGTTTTTTCCAGGGCCGTAATGAGATTGTTGTCACGATCACTTTTGCTATTTGTTGAGGTACCGGCTTCAAGGGGATGGCGGGTCAATAAAGGTTCAATTTCCGGCGGCGACTTCGCTGAAAAATGCGGTGATTTCAGCAGCACTTCGCCATAGGGTCCCAAGGGGTCTGTATGAATTTGATGTAATATGGCCGTGAACTGTTTCCGGGGGAGAGGTTTGCGAATGGTCAGGAGATCGAGCAGTGCAAAAAGGGGCGCCTCATACCAGTGCCAACCTAATTGCTCGGCAGCTGTGTGAAGCTCTGATCTTGAAACACTGCCGTCATGATTTAGGTCAAGTAGTTCAAAAAGCGAATCAGCTATCATAATAAAAGTTAAATCATTTAAGGACTTGCAGTCCAACATATTGAAACGTCAAAATGGAGGCAATAATCATCCAGATAACGGAACCTTGTTTCATTGTCAAAATAGAAGTTCCCTGATACGTGAATTACGGCTTAAATTCTGTTTTTTAATTATCACGAAAAAAGTCTTGATCAATGGCGAAAATTGATTTAACATTTGAACATCTGTTCAGATATTTATAGAAGAGGTGACATGGGACCTGCCATAGCTAAATTAATCGACCAGGACGGCTGTCAAATACGGACGGTCCACCTGGAGCGGGTTGAACAGGCTCGCAAAGATGCCATTTCAGAACGCGAGTTGGAACGACTCTCTCTGACTTACAGAGTGCTGGGTGATCCGAATCGCCTTAAAATTGTGATGGCTTTGAGAAATGTTGAAATGTGTGTCTGCGACCTGGCGGCTTTCACCGGGTTGACTGAATCCGCGGTGTCCCATCAATTGCGCCGCCTGAAAGATTTGACCCTTGTCAAAAAGCGTCGCGCGGGACAGATTATCTATTACTCCCTGGATGATGAGCATGTGGCGGAACTGTTGGATATTGGTTTGGAGCACGTCCGTGAATAGAAGACAGATGACGGATGGCAGATATCAGATGTTAGATATCGGTAGGCAGAAGTGAGAGAAATGAAGACAGATGTCAGGTGGCAGAGGTAAGAAGACAGAAGTTAGATGACAGAAAGATAAAAAAACTTATAAACGAAAAGGACGGAGAACAGGATTCAGAACCTATAGCATAGTAATTAAGACAAGAACAATAATGATGATGGGAATCAGACAGTTGTGAAAGCAGGACGGGGTAAAATCATCTTTTTTTCAGCTATTAATAGTGGATTTCTGAGATTGATTTCATATTAATTTTATAAAAATCGATAGAACACCGTTCAATTCTGTCGACTGTCATCTGATTTCTGTCATCTCATTTTTAAAATAGGAGTGAAATTTGGAATTTATATTTAGTGTATTGCTTGAGAGTTGGAACCTACTTCTCGATGCGTCCATATATATTTTATTCGGGCTCTTGATAAGTGGACTGCTGCGGGTATTTCTGAATCCGAATTCGGTAATCCGGCACCTGGGCCGGGGGCGCTTCTCCTCTGTCTTTAAAGCAGCCTTTTTTGGCATACCTATTCCGTTGTGATCGTGCGGGGTTTTGCCAGCAGCCGTGTCGCTGCGCAAACAGGGTGCCAACAACGGCGCCACCACCGCTTTTTTGATTTCGACCCCGGAATCCGGTGTGGATTCAATTTCCATAACCTATGCCCTGCTGGACCCGATTATGACTGTGGCCAGACCTTTTGTGGCTTTTGTCACCGCCACCTCCGCCGGAATAGCCGAAAACCTGTTTGGTAATAGCGGGCAAAACAAAAGGATCATACCGGATCTCAGCTGCCCGGTTGACAACTGCTGTGACGGCCAAAACTGTGATCCGGAGACTCACCGGCGGCACCACACATTTTTTGAAAAAATCAAAGCTGGCGTCACATACGCCTTTACCGATCTCTGGGAAGATATCGCAAAATGGTTTCTTTTCGGAGTGCTGCTGGCGGGGTTCATAACAGTTTTGATCCCGGATGATATCTTCAGCCGATATCTGGGCTCCGGTCTGTCAGCTATGCTGCTCATGCTGGCCATCGGAATTCCATTGTATATTTGTGCCACCGCATCGACCCCGATTGCCGCGGCCCTGATATTAAAAGGCGTCAGTCCGGGAGCGGCCCTGGTATTTCTACTGGTCGGACCCGCCACGAATGTGGCGTCCTTGACGGTTGTCACTGGAATTCTCGGCAAACGGGCCACTGCCATCTATCTGGGCACGATTGCGGTTTCGGCGGTATTTTTCGGTCTGGTGGTTGATCAAGTTTACTCCAGCATGGGGATTTCAGCCCAGGCCATGGTGGGGCAGGCATCCGAGGTGATACCGCTGTGGGTCCAGTGGACAAGTGCTTTTTTAGTGCTCGCTTTATCGATTAAGCCGCTATATCATATGCTATCCAGGTTGAGGATCCGGGTCGGACGCGCAGCGTCGAATTCTTCCACAACCGCCGTATCCGCCACACCGGAATCGGAAAATCTGGTCCCGCAATCCAGTTGCGGTCCGACATGAGGTTGTTCCTGGGGGTCCGGAGGACACTATGAATGACGATTGACGAATGAAGGAATTATTTCGACCTTATACTTTTTTGCGGTAACTAAGACAAATCCGTAATTGAGATGACAAGATACCACAATTTTGGTCAACCTTCTGCGGTTTAGCCATTTAAGACACTAATCATTTTTCAAGACTGGACTTGGGAAAAGTAGCCCCGGTGGAGGCAGCACAATCACAGCATATAGGTGTCAGAAAATTGAAGTGCTAGATCCTGAAACCTGAACACTGACACCTGAAACCTTAAAGCACGTAGTAACATCGGCGATAAATTGTTGCTGGGTTGTTGCTGAGCGTCTAAATCCCCAAAGCCTCTTTCACCTTTTCATCCCACCCCATGGGCTGCATCCAGGTTGGGTAGGGAACGGCAGGTGCTGTTAAATCATCCAGTCCCTGTACATCTTCGGCTGATAAATTTGTATTGGCGGCAGCCAGGTTATCTTCCAGTTGGCTGATTTTTGTGGCACCAATGATTACGCTGGAGACATAGGGCTTGGCTAACAGCCAGGCAAGCGCCAGCTGTGCAACGGAAGCCTCATATTTTTCAGCAAGCTCCTTTAATTTAGCGACCACTTCGTAGCCCTTTTCAACATCAATCGGCGGAAAATCGAATTTAGCTCGACGACTGTCCGCCGGCAAGGGATTTTCGCGGGTATACTTGCCTGACAAAAACCCGCTGGCCAATGGGCTCCAAACCATCAAACCCAAGCCGTTGTCCTGCAGAAACGGCACGACGTCATTTTCCAGATCCCGGCCCAGCAGCGAGTAATACATCTGCGCGCCGATCCAGCGGGTACGGCCGTCCCTGTCCTGAACGGCAAGCATTTTCTGCGCCTTCCAGGCCGGGTAGTTGCTGTAACCAACATATCGCACCCATCCTTTTTGGGTCACATCATCCAGAGCACGGGCGGTTTCCTCCAGAGGTGTTATTGGATCATGAATATGCACTAAAAACAGATCGATGTAAGCCGTGTCGAGACGCTTTAAACTCGCCTCCACCGCTTTCAGGATATAGCGATAGGACAGTCCGCTGGCTGTCACGGCACCACCACTGCGAAAGCCGCATTTAGTGGTGATGATCACATCGTCCCGTTTGCTTTTCAGTGCTTTGCCCAGCATCACTTCAGATTGTCCGGAGGTGTACATATCGGCCGTGTCAAAAAAATTGATGCCGGCATCCAGACATTTCCCCACGATTTGATCAGCCGCATTTTGATCGATATTATTTTTAAGTTCACCGATCAAGGTTCCCTGGCCGAAAGTCATGGCGCCCAGTGCCAGGCGCGAGACGAGAAGCCCTGTATTGCCAAAATTTGAATATTGCATGATAAAGCTCCTTTATTCCCCTTTTCAATTAATTCAATAGATACCTAAATCCTCAATCCCTCTGGAATGAATTTTAAAGCCTATCCTCCGGACCGGGGCGACCGGCTTCCTTTCCATCCAAAAGGCGTTGGGGTGCGCAGAAAACAAACAAACCCGGTCCATCCGTCGACAGCGTTGCCAGCGTGATATTGAGTTCCGTGGCCAGTTGCACCGCCAGGGCCGTGGGTCGAGATATGGCTAAAATTACGGGGATGCGCGCCCGGGCTGCCTTTTGAACCAACTCAAAGCTGATGCGGGAAGACAGAATCAGCAGGGCGGTCTGATCAAGCTTGCGATCTAAAAATGTCTTGCCGATGACTTTATCAACTGCATTGTGACGACCGACATCTTCAGCCGAAGCCAATAATTCAAAATTCGAATCATACAATACAGCGGCGTGAGCGGCACGCGTTTGTTGGCGCAACGGCTGATGCCGGGTTATCTTTTCTAGGCAGTTATGAGCTCGGCTTATGTCGATATGGCCGTTGTCCTCGAGGGGTTGAATTTTTTGGAAGAGATCTTTAACGATTTCTTTACCGCAAAGCCCACAACTGGTTTGGCTGATGAATCCGCGTCGATCCAGAATTTGTGATATTTGTTCCCGCCGCGACGGCATGAGTGTAACGGCCACCGTATTAGTATCCTCGCCGTCACAGAAAGCCAGCGATTTGTAATCATCCGGCGTGTCAATGATTCCTTCCGTCAGGCAAAACCCGGCCACCAGCTCGATTTCATCTCCCGGGGTGCGCATGACAACCGAGTATGGATTTCCCTGAATACGGATCGAAAGCGGTTCCTCCCCTAAAAGGTCCTTATCTACTGATTGATTGGATGTACGGTCCCAGTGGATAATCTGTTGTTGGATCGTCGTATTCAATAATTCCTCCTAATTAATCCGCTAATTTCTCCGCCCTCCAACTGCAAATTACAGGCTGATTTCAATTTTAGTTGGTCCTGGCAAATCTTTAGGATTATAAGACTCTTATCCGGGCGGATAAATTAGTGTATGCTCCGCATATTTGATTTAATTTGATTTGTATTTTCCAAAATTACGGAATTCAAATTATTCAACTGGCACAGGAAAGTCCGCCGCTGCCATTTAACTAATAAATATAGGTCTGAATGAACATTTGTCTATTTCTCAGTGAATATCAATCCACATTTTTCTAATAACCTGTTCAAACTCAAATACCTTGACCCATGAACGTATATTTGCCATCCCAGTTGAGCTTTTCTATTTATGTCTACAACTGACCAAAGTCTAACTATATGCGCAGCATAATATAATTAATCCGCTGGTGTTTGATCCTAAATTGGGGCTTCAGTCCACAATTGGACAAATGGCAGACTGAATGGGTTATTTATCATGGAGGATTAATTATTTTTCTTGACAAATCATTGGAAAAGATTAATATTTGCAAATTTTGAATCAGAGATTAAATTATTCTTAATTTGAAATCATAGGAGGCCAATCCGATGTACGCGGTAGTCAATACAGGCGGAAAACAATACAAAGTCCAACAAGGTGAAATTTTAAGAGTCGAGAAAATCCCCGGGGATGTCGGCAGCCCTGTGACGTTTGACCGGGTATTGATGTTTTCAGATGGGGAAAATGTCAGCATTGGTCAACCCGAGCTGGATAATGTTGCGGTTGAAGGGCACATTGTCGAACAGGGCAAGGCCAAAAAAATTATCGTTTTTAAGTACAAAAGGCGCAAACGCTATCGCCGCAAACAGGGTCATCGTCAGACATTTACTGCGGTGCAAATCGACAATATAGCAGCCAGGGAAGCTAAGGCCAAAGAAGCGCCTAAAAAAGCGGACGAAACCAAACCGGAAGCCCCAAAAGCCGAGAAAGTAGAGGCTAAGAAAGAGCCCGCCAAGAAAACCGAGGCGAAAAAGGCTGCCGCACCCAAGAAAGCTGATATCAAGGAGACTGCAGCCAAAGAAACGGGCGCTGAGAAGCCCAAAGCTAAAAAGACCGCAGCCAAGAAATCTGAGCCAAAGAAAAAGACTGAAGCGTAATAAATTACAGTTTCTTAGTTGCGATTCTGCTCCTTTATATATGCTGGCAGCTGATCTGAATTAACCAGAAAAAAATGCGTTTCATAATGTAATTAGGCCGCTGAAGTTACGATCCAATTAAAATACTTAGTTTGCATAAAACCAATTCAAAACCCTGAATATACTATTTATCAGGGCGGATTTAATAGGAGTTTAAAATGGCTCATAAAAAAGCAGGCGGCAGTTCTAAAAACGGTCGCGACAGCAATGCCCAACGGCGTGGCATCAAACGCTATGGCGGAGAAAAGGTAAAAGCCGGAAATATCCTGGTGCGCCAGTTGGGAACTAGAATCCATCCGGGGATTAACGTCGGCCTGGGCAAAGATTACACTATCTTTGCCAAAATAGACGGTACCGTGGCTTATGAAAGACTGGGACGCGATCGCAAAAAAGTGAGTGTTTATGCCGAGTGAAATTTATTGATGAAGTGTTCATTACCGTTCAGTCCGGAGACGGCGGGCGAGGATGTGTAAGTTTTCGACGCGAAAAATTTGTTCCTCGCGGTGGTCCGGACGGTGGCGACGGGGGCAAAGGCGGTGATGTAATTCTGCAAAGCACATCGCGCCGCCGCACGCTATATCCTTTCCGATTCAGACGGCAGTTCAAGGCTAAAAACGGTGCCCATGGCCAGGGAAAACAGAAAACCGGTAAATCCGCCGAAAACCTCGTTATCGAAATACCGCCGGGAACTCTGGTTAGTGATGCAGAAACCGATGAGTTGCTGAAAGATTTCACCCAGCCGGGTGAATTGTTTGTGGCTGCCGGGGGCGGCCGCGGCGGCCAGGGAAATTCCCGATTCAAAACCTCCACCCAGCGTGCTCCACGATATGCGCAACCCGGTGAGCCCGGCCAATTTTTCAAGCTCAAGCTCGAGCTAAAACTTCTGGCTGATGTTGGCATTATCGGTTTACCGAACGCCGGAAAATCAACCCTGATCAGTGTCATATCTTCCGCTGCTCCTAAGATAGCCGATTATCCTTTCACCACCCTCAATCCGACGCTTGGCGTGGTTCAGCCCGACCAGGAAGAGTCTTTTGTCGTCGCTGATATACCCGGATTGATCGAAGGCGCCCACCAGGGGGCCGGTTTGGGTATCCGTTTTTTACGACATATCGAACGGACCCGGATTCTGGTGCACCTGATTGACGCTGCTGACATCGATCCACTAAATCCTCTTGCGAGTTATGAGATTATCAATGAGGAACTGGCGCAATACAACCCGCTGTTAACGGAAAAACCCCAGATTCTCGTTTTAAATAAGATGGACATCCCGGGCACCGATCAGACCGCAGAGATTTTTCAGGCAGCAGTCCAGGACCGGCAGGTGTTGATGATTTCTGCGGCTGCACGCAAGGGACTTGATGCCTTGATGTTAAAGTTGCTTGAAATACTGGATACGTCTCATGATGGTGAATAGCAGTTTGAATTTTGGCCAGGCCAAACGCGTCGTGGTAAAGGTGGGAAGCAACGTGCTGACAGAAGACAATGGTTTGAATTTAAAAGCCATGCGGTCCATCACGCGCCAAATAGGAAAGTTGATTGAAGCCGGCCTGGAAGTGATCCTGGTGTCCTCCGGGGCCATGGCTTCGGGTATAAAAAAAATCGGTCTTCCCGCGAGGCCGGACGAACTTCCCAAGCGACAGGCAGTGGCAGCCGTCGGGCAGGCCGGCTTGATGATGGAATATGAAAAAGCTTTTGGCCGGCACAACCTGAAAGTCGCCCAGATTCTGCTAACCAGTGAAGATCTCTCCAATCGCAAACGATATTTAAACGCCCGCAACACCCTGAATACCCTGTTGTCATGGCGGGTGGTTCCAATTATTAATGAAAACGACACGGTGTGGGTTGAAGAGATTAAACTGGGTGATAATGACAATCTGGCTGCCATGATCACCCTCTTGATGGATTCCGATTTACTGATTAATCTTACGGATATAGACGGCCTATTTACCCGGGACCCGCGGGTTTATCCGGATGCGGAACTGATCGATACCGTTAGCCGCATCAATAAAGATACTGAAAAGTATGCCGGTGATATTCCCGGTGCTCTGGGCACCGGAGGAATGATCAGCAAAATCAAAGCCGCCAGAAAAGTCAATTCCGCCGGTGTGCCAATGATAATTGCCAAAGGAGACAAACCCAATATTCTGCTCAAGCTGTTCGCCGGTCAGAAGCACGGGACGCGCTTTATACCGCAAAAACAGAGGCTGACCAGCCGCAAGTGCTGGATCGCCTACTCCCTGAGGCCCAAAGGCACGATCCAAATTGACGAGGGTGCTGTCAGGGCGATTTTAACGAACGGCAAAAGCCTGTTGCCCAGCGGAATTATTGCGGTAAAAAGTGATTTTGACGTTGGTGCGGCGGTAGAATTTCAAAACCAGCGCAATGAATCCTTAGGAATCGGGCTGGTCAACTATAGCTCGGCTGATATTGACAAAATCAAAGGGCTGAAATCCAACCGCATAAAACAGGTCCTGGGACATAAATCCTATGATGAGATAATTCACCGGGACAATCTTGCCATTACCGCTGAAGGCGAGGTATAGGTTGTGTGCTTATTCCAAGACTGCGCCCGGGAAAAGTGGCCTCTGTAGGGAAGTTTGGCGCAGTTTATAGATTATAGGTGCCAGGATATCGAGGTGCTAAATTTTGACACCTGAAACCTGGACCAGAATTCGGCCTTATCAACAAGAATAAAAGATTATTGCATACCCCTAGCACCCCTAAGTGCTTAATTAATTCCATAGGATAATAACAATGTCTTCTGTAGAATCCACAATTTCAACAATGACTCAGGCCGGGAGGGCAGCGGCCAACCAACTGGTTCGGATGTCCTCCAATCAGAAAAATGCTGCCTTATCATCGATTGCCGCCGGCCTTGAAAAAGAAAGCGCATTTATCCAGACGGAAAATGGGAAAGATCTCGTTCGGGCGAAGGAAAAGGGTCTTTCCGCAGCCATAATTGACCGGCTGACGGTTAATGATGAGACCATCGCTTCGATGGTTATGGGGCTAAATGATGTCGTGGGATTAAATGACCCGGTCGGCAGCATGAGTTCGACCTGGATTCGGCCCAACGGGCTGCAGGTTGCCCGCATGCGAATCCCGCTGGGTGTCATCGGCATCATATACGAATCGCGACCGAATGTGACCGTTGATGCCGCAGGGTTGTGCCTTAAAGCCGGCAACGCTGTCATCCTGCGTGGTGGATCCGAAGCGTTTCATTCAAATCAGGCACTGGCAAAAATAATCCATCGCGCGCTGGAAAACACTGAACTTCCGCAAACATCCGTCCAGGTGGTGCCGGTGCGGGAGCGCGAGGCGGTTCTGGCGCTGTTGCAGCAGGAAGAGTTCGTTGACCTGATCATTCCGCGTGGCGGCGAAGGACTGATCCGTTTTGTAG
>Ga0056115_1000994_pt1 | contig 12900 bp, 11 predicted proteins | sample WorMetOlspDAHAB1_FD_77007 | JGI IMG/M metagenome (GOLD analysis project Ga0056115, IMG submission 77007) | Marine gutless worms symbiont microbial communities from Max Planck institute for Marine Microbiology, Germany - Olavius sp. DAHAB.1 ...
ATGTGTTGTTAAATAATTGCAGTTTAGTTAAAAAGGTAATATATGTGAGACTGCTAAAAATATTACGTTTTGTATTATGCGTGTGAAAGTTGAGATTTAGCAAAGTACTGTCTCCGATCGAGTTACTGCAAGTATAAACTCAAGCAGAGATCAAGGTAGACACATAAAATATACAGCCAGGCATACTGCGGTGAAAATATAATGTATCAAAAAACTCACCGTTTACGGCACATATCATAAAAGTCCTTCAAAAATTTTTTAAACATAACTTAGCTGCAGAAAAAATCATACAAAAAATGGATGCAAAAAAGTACAGGTAAATTCACTTATGTAGCTGCGCAAGACACGTGCTGCCTCAGCGGTGCTGTGCGTCACAAACAGGGCCGACGTTCAGTATAGGCTAACGTTTTAATGGTCACACGTAAATAGATAGATTACAACTCATTTACTGACCCTGAGGGATCGAAGGCTGAGTGTGCCTAGCTGGCTGACCGAAAGCAGACAGTTTACGTACAAAGTGGTCCTTTGTCAACTATAGTTTTGGTGCAGGCCACAAAGTTTGCCAGCCAAAGTACGACATGCCAACCACTGTCATAAAAGCACACCATCACACATATAATGTCATATGATGTCACTGCATACATGCAATGTTAAATGATTCAGCAGCAAGTGAACTGTCATGTACCTGTCGCAGAAGTGGAGGCTTGTACATGAGACTACAGACAGCTCTGTGTAGCAGAGAGCTGTCAGAACAAAGCTCCAGAATATCGACTGATCGCTCAAGTACGAAAGCGCAACACGCCAAACTCGCTTCGTAGATCAATGCTTTGTCTACAGTCACACATCACATACAGTAGCTTAGTGTGAATCGCCCTTTGACAGTTCTTTAGAAATCTTCTTATTCACATACAGTGCAACCAAAGCACAGTGTGAATCGTCCTTTAATTGCACTTTAGAAATCCTCCTACCTACCATTTACTTACAGACACCTGCTAATGTGGACACCTGCTAATGTGGATCTATTAACGCCAATTTGTACAGTGCAATCTACCACTCATTGACGGACGTGTTAACAAGTCTCTACTGTTGTTGCAGTCGTCTGTCCATTATTAATATCAAACATTAAAATTTAAACATCAAGTAGTTATGACAAAAAAAACGTTTAATGTACCACAACCAGACCAGTCTTCAACATCAGTTGCGAAGTAAACTAAACACAGAATATTCTGCATGCGATAAAACGAAGGATATCTTTAACATCTATATCTATGGTTTTGCATATATGAATAAACTATAAAAATCGGTCTGTAGGTGAATTCATGCAAAGTGACACAAACCGGAGAATGGCTGAGAAAGAGTTTTGAAAGCAAGCAGCATTTGCATCCACAGAGGACACTGAGTCACGTCGATATTCAACGCTGAGAGATCACTCGCTGACAGGCTGAAACCACACGAACACATTTACAGGCTTACCACTCTCCAGACCAAAAAAAATCCGTTGAGCTGCGACAATCAAATTTCCCTGACCACACAAATTCCCCGATCTTCCCCGACTTTTCACTGACCTTTCCCTGATATTTCCAGGTTTCCATAAATTTCCAGAAAAGTAGAAACCCTGCATCTATCGACCTATTTAGAACTGGCCGCACAATTCACCTGCTACTGCTGTGACGAAAATCACACCTGAACGAAATTCTGCACGTATTAAACTTTCGACTCCACGTAATGTGTTTAGATTTCCTGTATGGGAGAAAAAGCGAAAAAAACATCAGGCAAACGAAAATTTCAGAATATACAAACATAATACGATTATTATATATTATATACTATTATATACTGTTATAAGATTATTACAACGCAGTAAGATTATTACAACGCAAAAAAAGAAATACAGAAACGTATTTGTAATGAACACAAAGACTGATATATTCAATATTATTAAAATTACGTGCAGTTTGTGGCAGGTCACAAGACAGGCTGCAAAGCTGTCCATGCCAGTCGAACCGAAAAGACTAAAGTGACTAACGTTTAATGAAATTAACACAAAAAATTTTGTCAACACGATAAATACAGAATCACTCTGCAAACACTAAGAAGTTTTTTTTTCAGAGAAAATATATCCCATGCTGTCCTTTATGCAAATGAAACTTGTACCGCAAAAAGTTGCATGAGCAGCTATCCTCACAACATTTCCGTGGTAAACATATTAGACAATGTTGACCGGCGACAATATAACCTGCGGCATCCACACGAGTCTACAGCGTCTCTTCAGAGCAAAAAATGCATCTGCAGTCACTGAAGTGCACTGCCGCTGTTTCAACGCAATGTGTTCCTGGCTTCCTACTGACAAACAGCACTGACCTATCTACGGCAGAAGCATGTCGCAACGTCATGCACGGCGCCTTATAAATTGTGGTGTTAGTATGATTATTTTCGCCCACAAGTACAAAGCCACAGGCGTTAAACATTGTACAAAGCAAGGTATGTGATTGCAACGGCATCTAATCGGAGTCAAAGGTGTTGAGGAAGGCGACCATATTTCCCCTGTGGAGTGCTATTGACAACTGCTGAAACGGAAAGGTGGATTCTCTAGGTTTGCCAGTGACTAATGTGGCCCGTCTGCCGATTTCGTGGACAAGCTCAACAGCCCAGTGATTATTATTATCATTACTATTGCAGAAGTGACCATACCTCCAGAACTGAAGATAGGCGAACATGAGTTGGGGAAAAGTGTTGTGAATGCAGCTGTGAATGACATGTCTGTGAACACGGGACAGCGAGTCGATCGAACACTGCGATACATCAGCAGCAGATGTCGGAACGACGACGACGTGTTGAACGGCACTTGGCTGCAGCAAACCATTCCGAGCGAGACGAATGGTCAACAGTGATGCATCCGACAACTCCAAACGACTGAACACTCCGTATCTAAACGATAGGGCAGCATGGCATTACAAAATACTCTAATAATAATAATAATACTAGTAACGTCTTGTTACAATAATTGTCTTGTTACATGCCACCTTTCCAGCCCATGACTGCACAGAGTGATATGTACTCAATTTTGTATTTATCTTAATTTTTAAACTCTCGGAAACATATATACCAAGGGTAAAAAGTAATAATAACAATATTAATGTCATTTATAACATGCACTAAATTTTCCTAAGCAGCAGACGTGCAGTCAGAAGGCAGAATGGATTGGAAACTGCTTTCCGAAAAAGTCCTCTGTTGTGCTCAAGACTGTTCGACGCAGCAGGAATGTGAACAGAAAACATTCAATGTACCATTGTAATCGTCATCATCATCATCAATGGAATCAACAGCAACAACGGAACACCACAGCATTACAAGTTGACAAATCGTTTAAGACAAAACAAATCTTTTTGTTGCGCACATCGAAATTTCCGTTCAGTCAACACAGTGTTGAGTATACTCTTCTTCCCGAAGCTGAAAATGCAACCCGATTCTCACCGTGTACGGTGCAATGACAACAGAAAGTAATATAAATATGTGTGCATAACCACTAACCGACTAGACATGAAATGTCATCCTAATCCTAACCGCAACCACACTACTAAACAGCACGCAGTAGCAGGAAATCCACTGGATAGTCACATGTCGTACGTATCCAGAGAAATTCATACGAGACAATATTGTTGCACCGTTTTTACTACTTTCTGTTGTCATTGTATCCCACCCATTCTCAACAGATGTTGGCATCACACAAATAATTTACTGACCGACTGACTCAAATAGTTAGCACTCACCCAGCCAGTCGGTCGAGCAGGTAATCGGTGACACGTGCTGGACAGGTGTGCAGTTTGTCAATCATATCGGCTGATACTGGTTCGGTGGCTGGCCAGTCAGATGCGGAAGCAGAGCTGCTATTGACGGACGAGAACTGTGTGTCTATCCAGTTGACGACTGACATCAGATCCATGTGTTCACAGTAGTAGTTCCACATGTCGTCAGCCATCACACCTTCCAGATGCCGCAAATCTTCTGCGAAACCATCACATACAGACGACGCAGTTCCTACACTTACGGTCAAACGGAATTCAACAATTCACGTCCAAATGTGCACAATCTATTGCTATATCAACAGCAAATGTGTCAGCAGTTGCTGTCAACATTTAATCTCCTTCCATCATACGTTTGATTGGCTATCAAGCAAAATTTGGATATCTTTTAGTTTGAAAAAATTGGAGACTTTCTTCGACAGAGTTTAAAATTCAAAGCTATTTCAAGACCAGCCTTAATTCAAGGTCAGCACAGGAACCAGAAAAGACAAGAAATATTTTACTGTTACTACCAGATCTTAATGTATGGTGCTTGAACTCTTTTTTAACGTTTTCAATACGTTAGGGCTAGGTTAGGGTTAGTTAACCCTAAAGAACTACGGGAAGAATTTTGAGCTAATTAAAAACAAACTAACATAAAATATTACAAGCACATCTAAAAAGCACAATACAGTAAAAGTCAATTAACACCAATGGTTGGCACGCACTTCTCGAGTGCTTGGCTCAACAGAATAGTGGTGAGACTATCATTGGGTCCAGGGTTCAAATCTCACCCACTGCGTCCACTGTCGGTTGGACACCTGCCTCCTCCACCAAGCAGTGTAACTTAGTACTTGTGGAACGGCAGAAATGATCTACAGCTGGGAAGGTAACTGGAAGGCTGGAGTCGCATAGACTACTGGATTGCATAGAACATTACACAACTAGTTAAGGCTTCAGTACAGGCGTTATGCAGATAAGTCAAAGGCAAGGACAAATTTTCTTATTCTACACTATGATGATGCCGACGACTGTTCTATGTAAAGAAACTTTCACGCTCTGCCGAGTTATTGCCAGTTTGTAACGCAAAAAGTACACAGACTCAGAACAAAATAGAAAACATTTAATTGCACAAATCATGTATAATTCCATTCTTTGGAGGTATGATGCCACTAGCTGGACTGCAAGAAAAAACATCCGGCTTTGAATGGGCTGCAACAGTGGAACTCCAAAAATAAGTAAGAGAGGATTTCTAGAGCGCAGTTAAAGGGGGATTCACACTGTGCTTTGGTCGCACCGACCAAATAAAAACGTCTTCAGCGACTGTATGACAAGTCTGGCAGTATGAGGTCCGTCGACAGATTGGTCCAGACTTGAAAGCTGCATATATATTAAACTAACGCTTTGATACAGCAAAACAGTACATTCAAAAATGCGAGGCGCACATTCACTAGTTAGCACAAGACGTCCACAAGCGTTTAGATTTTAAAAAGCCGCAGCTACACCGACCGACATTTCCGGCAGCCAAAAACTGTTCGAGCAAAATCATTTTCCGCTGCTGTCGAGTCCAGTGCATTGCCACGGCGATCGGCACCTCCGAGTAGCCACCGGTCGCTATGTCCACCACGCCGACTGCGTCACGATCACTATGCCCCCCATTGACACGTCCACTCTTAACTGAACCACACAGAGATTGGATGTCCAGAGCTGGTTCGGTCAGCACTGACTGTAGGTCCACTTGGGTGGTCCATGCTCTATCAGTTACAACAACATGCATATCGTCACTAAATAGTACAGGACACTCTACACCCTTTTCCAAACCAGTCAACCAGTCTATCAATCAATGGAGGTTAATCTGTGTGGCGCCTTCTAGAATGAATGAATGGATGCGCTTAACAATAGGATGATGTAGAAAACAAAATAATTAGGAGATTAATAAAATAATTACAATAAAATGAAAACTATGAAGGAGACGGGGAAAAATTTATAAGTATACAAACTAATGAAACGATGTCTAAATGTGAGTGTATGACTGGTGAAACAGTTCAGTTTTGAGGTGTTGTTTGAAAGTTGGGACAGACAAAATGCGAGACTTGTTATTACTGAAAGATTAGCCTCATAGTATCAGTACTAGCAAATCTCATATTTTGTCAGTTGTAATGCGTTAACTTGAACTGAGATTGATAGTCTTGTTCGATATTTAGCCACTGCTTAACTGCATGTTTTACACTTTTTAATGCCTTTTAAATACTTTTTTGTGTACCACGTGTATGGCTTGATTATAAATAAATACATAAATATAAAATGTGTCACACAACGTAAGTGTTAGTCATCAAAAGAGCAGTGACAAATCACCGGTTGTGAAGTGCACGGGATCGCTGAGCAGCTTCGTACGACGAACACGGATATAGCGTTTCTAACTGGCGAACGAAAGACAGAGCCTCATTTTCGTCGTCAGTTAGTAAATCGTGAACTCGACTCAGTGTGTCGCGGACTTTACGTTCGCACGTGTACAGACATACGCGTCGAAACACTTTCACCACATCGTAACCCTAAATCGTCATCAGCGTCATCGTCAAAAACACATTGCAGTAAGTGCACACGTAATAATGGAAACGTTCGTTTATACAGAGTTACAATTGCCACACATGCTCATTCAGCGGCACTGTCATCGCAGACAGGGCCGGCATACAGTCTAGGCCACAGCCCAAGCCAGCAAATATGGACTCTGACCTGCAGTCATACAGCCATACGTAGCCAAAGTCTGCCATTTAACAAACTCCAAACCCATAGTCCATGTAAATACATAGATTACTACTCATTTACTGACCCCAGAGGGATGGAAGGCTGAGTTGGTCTGGTTGGCTGACCCATAGAGGACACTTTACCCACAAAGTGGTCACCTGTCAACCATAGATTGGGTGCAAGGCAGTAAAAGTCAACATAAAGTAAGTAAGTTATGACAGTTTTATTTTAGGAAAGTACGTAAAAAGAAATACATGCGAGTTATTAAACATAGTATGTGCAGAAGAGATGTTTCGTGATTCTGCACACTATACATTCACGACAGAATGAGAATGACATAAAACAGTTTGCCAAATTTCACACAAAACGTTTTTTCCGAACATGCCAACCAGCGTTTAAATGCATAGACAAACAGCACTCTAACCTACGGTATACACAGCGTGCAAAAGTTAAGTGTACGTAAAAACTGACAGGAAACAGTTGAGTTACAATTACATTTATACACAGCACTCTACATACAGGGTTCCCACACTTTCACTGACAAAAATTCCACAACTTTCCAGTGGCCTGGTATTCGGGAAAAACCCAGGACTTTTCGAGACTTTACGAAACGGACTTGTTTCTGAGAATGACCACTTGACACGTCGTCAGATATCTAACTACACCGCACTGATAGTTCAGTGTGCACAAACAATAAATAAGTAAACGAACATAAGCTGATTGATTGAGCAAGGAAAGCAGCAGCTGACCATTCTGTAGAGCAGAATGCCGGAAGTGTCTGACGATCCGACTCGCAGTAGTTCAAGTGCAGACTCAAAAGTTGCACAACGGAACAAGTCAAACTGATCACGCTGTCAATAAGAACATCAGACCAGCTGCAGACACCAGTCTACTGTCAATCAAGTTTAGCTTAACTGCTGCAAAAAATGTGGCAAAGTTACTACAGATGTCTGTGTCCCAATATGCGCCAAATCTATGGTTGAGAGGTGACCACTTTGTGGGTAAACTGTCCGCCATGGGTTAACCAACTATGTAAACTCAGCCTTCCATCCCTCCAGGGTCAGTAAATGAGTAGTAATCCACGTATATACATGGATTTCAAAGGTGGACACCATTAAACGGCAGACAAGGGCTGGTGCGCGTGTATGGCTACAGGCCATAGTCCATGACCACGGGCTTGAATTGTGACCTAGGCTGTATGCCGGCCCTGCCTGTGACACACAGCGCCACTGAGGCAGCATATGCAGCAATTGTAGCACTATATAGATAAACCTTACAATTGCCTTTACCTATCAGTAACGGAAATATCACAGTCTGCATAATGTAACTGTAACTGAAAAATAATCAGTAACTTAAACAACACTGCACAATGCTGGACCAAACACATCATTAGAATAAATCTGTTAAGCAAACATGTTATACGAAGCAAGAGTAGAGATGTGCAGAATCGAATTTGATTTCCAAACTGTCACCTGACGGTCAGCACACTGATCTATCCATACAAAGTTACATGGAGAGAAAAATTCAGGCGGCTGCACATCACTTGTCTGGCTAACGACGTCTTGTAGCAGGCACTCTACAAATTCATGCCAACTGACTGACTGATGAGTTTGCCGTTCATATTCAAAGTCGAATGTTTGAATTGAGAACTGAGAACAGATACCTGCGCCGATGAAGACTCACGTTTCACGTACTCGTGCAACGTTGCCGCATGTTCAACCACGTCCAACAAAAGTTGTTTTGACTCCTCAACCACATCGCAACAAGACGCCGTCATCAGTCCCGACTCCGCAGCAGAATGCCGCTCGATGTTGGCAGTCAGCTGTTCCACGGCCGATGTCCCGTATCGTAGGTACATGTCCACCAGCTGGCCGATGTATTTCCTGTTGACGGAAATCCCGAAGCCGCTGGCTGTGCAAGAGACGACAAAGTTTTCGATGGTGTGAACGGCGGCGAAGAATCGGTCGAGTTCGTTGGAGCTGAAGTGACGGAACATGGAAGATCGGAGTGGAGTGTCTCGAGGGACAGACGTGGACGGTGGTAGGCCACCCGCGGAGGACACTGACACGGTGTCCGGCGACACCGTAAATGCTGAAAATCAACACAAACAACGCTCGCTCACTCACTCACTGAGGATGGTGAATATCGCCAGCAGTAGAAAGTGATCTAGAACTAATGCTGAATTGCCGGCGTGGTCATGCGTGAGCATAATAGCAGTGATGTTCCCTGCAAAGACATTATTTGTACAATAAGTCTAACCGTCACCCTAACACTAACTCATCATTTCTATACTGATTCCTACTGCTGGCCTAACATTCCCCACATTTCAGCACAAGTGATTTAGTAGCATTTAATGTCGCTGCACCCAACACAGCAGGTCATTTCGGCGACGATTTTTTACAGGCGACAGAACCCAACCAACAGTGTCAAGGAAAAACATGGTTAGTGACGATACAAAGGATCAATCTGCTTGATAACAAAACACCATCACTAATACATCGCTGCAAGTCGCATATGCCACCTCACCGATGCTCTGCGTCACAAACAGGGCCAGCGTTCAGCCCAGGCCACAGCTCAAGCCCGCACACACAGACTTTGTCCTGCAGCAATACAGCCATACACAGCCCAAGTCTGCTGTTTAATGGTGTCCACATTTAATCAGTAATCAATTAACCGATATTCAACAATGCACTGAACTACTGACTCTATACAAGGGCTGGCGCGTCTGTATGGCTACAGGCCACAGTCCATGTCCATGGGCTTGGACTGTGGCCCTGGCTGTACGCCAGCCCTGTCTGTGACACACAGACTGCTGAAGGTTCCAGTGAGTGGTCTAGCAACAGCCACCTACCATGCTGAGTGCTGGCGAGGTACGCATCAATGACATCCAGTCTGTGTCTTGGAAGAGATTCAATGAGTGTCACTAGAGGGACGGCTGATGTCTGCCAGTCATCCAGTTGACTTAGTGCAACGGCGACCGAATCGAACTCGGACAATGTCAGCTGAAAAACAACGAAAACGCCACATCACACACAGTCGCTGAAGACGTTTTTATTTTATTTTTATTTTCATTTCTGCTGCAAAAAATTGAAGTTGTGCTGCAACAAACAGTGGCTAACGACATCCACAATCTTCCCAACAGCTACACAGCAAGTTCTCAAAAATCCGTCGGTTAATTAATTAATTTTATTACATCGCATGCAGGGCACACAAAAGCCTAAAAGAAAGTACTGAATAGGCATAATGATATAATCACTAAAAAACCACCCAGAAATTATAGGCAGTAAAAAACAAAAAAAAACACCAAAACAATAAAACTTGCATAAAAAAGTATATAAAAAGTGTCCAGTAAGTAAACAACTGCATGAAGTGTGACGTGGGAAATAACCACACGGCAACGTAATTCGCACCTTTTTGACGTGTACCTTACACTCTTCACGCACGCGTAACGTATGCAAACCAGACGATGATATTATCACAGGCTTTTTATGCAAAAACAACGGAACGAATGGCTTGTCAGACCTGCGTTGTCACACAAATGCACAAAACGATACAAAATAGTAAAAAAATTTATGTAAAAATGACGAAACTTAATTACACTAGAAAATGACATTGTGGAAATGCTTAACCATACACACTCCAGTCTTATATATTTCAGTTTCTGTATGAAATTAGTTAAATTGTGACAAATTTACAACAACAAAAAGGTGGAATTTTCTGGGGGAGGAGGGGGGGTTTGTTGCCAATTTTCCTCCTCGTGCATTTGTAGCACCCAACCACACAAAATGATCAAACAAAAATGCTCTCAGCTGTCAGCTTCAGGGGCTGTTATCCTCACAACAAAAGTGCTTACTATGATCTGGAGCTATGGCCCCCAATACCATACACCCCTTGCAAAATCTACTGTACCACTATTTTAGGTATTACAGCTCTCAAAGTAAAATGCCAATGTACAGCTTTTCATGCCAAATTCAACACCATTCACAACAATCATTCACAAAAGTGCTGTCGCAAAAAATGTACAAAATCGAATTTCCTCTGGGGCTCCATTCCCGCTGGCTCACTCTCTCCAAAGTTCCAAACACCATAGTCAGCTGGAGAGTGGAAAACCCCGACCCAAATTTCCTGGTAATGCCTTCAGTGTCTCGATCCTAAGCCGTATCACTTTCGGAAACATTTTGGCACTGCAGGCATTAGAACTTTCCCGGAACCGAATTTGAGAAACGTCAAGGTCGACAACTGACCGGTACGAAAAGACTTTCTCGCTCGAGAGCGAAAACAAGATGACGATATGTTCCTCTCTGCTGAGTGCATTGTGTACCGACAACCAGAGGAACAACCGCGATGACGTCCAGACCAGTTTGCGGCAGCGTGCCCGGTCAGTCCAGAACGGAATTTGAAAATAGCAGCAGGCAGCTTTCTCCTGGTTTGGATCAGTGACAGTTGACGGTGGAGACAAAGTGGGACATGTCTGGGACTGAGCTAAAGATTGGGACACACCCAAACCGGGCCCGGAATGGACGCCGAATGGCACCGAATAGTCTGCAGTGTCGCTAATCCTTGGAGACGCCACACGCAAGCAGACTGGCGACAGAGTTGGAGGCTCTTCCTCGTCGATGCTGGAGTACGATTCCACGCGGAAAAATGCCGACTTCGGAGACAGCACTGGACAGCTTCCGGCAACATCTCCCTGGTGTCCACTGCCGCGCCAAACGGGAACAACGTCGGGAAGATATTTGGTCGTTGCCGAAGCGGAGCGCGGCAAATCCTTGCGGTCCAAACCGGCCAAACTTAGCGTTTCGGGAACAGTCTCCTCCAGAAGATCGGCATTTGACACAACAGACGGAGATCGTGACTGTTCCGGTGATATCGAAAAAAGTCGAGCAGGCTTCTCATAACTGGCCACGACTGATGACGGGGTTTCCCGGCCATCGTCCGCTGTGTACTGGAAAGCCCAGAACCGTCGCTTCGGGTTTTCCCGCAGATACACATTCCGATCGACCACAGAGACGGAGCCATCACCATAGAGAATGCAGAGTCGAGCGCCGTTGTCGGAAAGAGATATATCTATGGTGCCGAGGTCCTTCGCATGCATAAAACTCTGAAGATTGATTGTTGCTATTACACCTCCATCATCAGTAGCAACATTAATAAAATCTGTGGCTGAACTAAGGAAAATAAGATTGCCAAATAAATTCACGCATAAAAATATCCAACAGTTTAATAAAACAAGCACATAACTGTGATATGGTGGACAGAATTGAGGTATTTGTGCGAAACAAGACGAACATTATGCAACGTGAAGAAAAGCAAATCGAAGCTGAGAGTGAGAGTGTACAAATTTGAATAATTTTCACGTTTTCACGTCCAAGTTCTCGTCATAGAGTAAAAAAAACGCAACTTCAACAATCAAAAACGCCACTGCTGTGTAGAACAGTAATGCTAATTTTCTTACAACGAAGGGTACACAAATTGTATGCAGAGAAAATGGTTATTATTACGTGCAGTTAGTTTTCCCGTTTGAAATCTGCCTCTTCATTGTTAAGCACTAATTAGAACACATCTCAAATATGCTAATTTCGTGTAAATACTCATCGCTATTGTCCATCCACAGGCACGGATGATCACACTTTCTAGGGTTATTTTCCGTCCGCCACCAACAGTAAACTGTAAAGTCTGCAAAGATTTCTATTAAGATCTTTAAGATTACCTACACTGAAATTTAGAGTATGCATAGGTGCACGAATGAAGTCTACAAAATTCCGACTAATGGGTCACAGAGAAAAACAGCACAGAACTTCAACAATAAACTTTAACTGCATCGCTACTCAGAACAGTACTGCAAATTTTCACAAAAGCAAGGATACACAACTCGTCCGCGGAAGTCCAAATGGCCAGGGTACACTGATCCGTCGACACCCTGTTGTCAGCATGGACAACTGTTGCCTGGTGAACGTGAACCTTATCACCAACGTACTTGGTCAAATTCAGCTCAGTCGTAATGCTGGCACGCTCATGCGACGTTTCGTCAACAGACAAAAGAAGAGACAGAATAACATTGTGCGATATAAGAATCAGTCGGCGATCGCTGACATGGAGAATCTGAAGGGTGCTTGAACGATCTGCAATTAACACAAATAATTAATAATAGCAATAACAGTGGAATTTATGCAGTGCCAGAAGCACTAAAAGACCTGTGGCAATGTTGACAGCAACTAAGAGACAAGATGTGTCTGTTAGGCCACCATTTATTAGTATTCATATACTCGTATAAGCTCAAATTCCACTTGGCTCGACTCGACTCGACTCGACACATTCGACGTGTCAAGCCCATGCATTTTGGCTGTGTCGAGCTAGTCGAACAGCACAGCTC
>Ga0056115_1000995_pt1 | contig 12897 bp, 10 predicted proteins | sample WorMetOlspDAHAB1_FD_77007 | JGI IMG/M metagenome (GOLD analysis project Ga0056115, IMG submission 77007) | Marine gutless worms symbiont microbial communities from Max Planck institute for Marine Microbiology, Germany - Olavius sp. DAHAB.1 ...
CATTAACGTTTTGTTTCAAAAGTTTATACAAGTCCTTACTTTTTATGTTTTGACTGCATTTCATTGAACGATTTTGATTTTTTTTATTGAATTCGATATTGTTATGAATCATGAGAACTAAAATAACTTTTCTGTACCTTTTTGTTAACAATTAATTCAGGCAACAGCTTGCAAAGTATTACCTAACCACGATTCGACTTGCTTCAGTTATCGTAAAAATAAGAACGGTGCAATTTTTAAGACTTGCGATGTAGATGTCGCTTTTTCCATTAACTTAGAAGTTTGATGTATACATTTTGTTGAAGAAAACGCACATTCGTATTTTCCAGTGGCACCAACAGATTGAAAATCACATATTATTTGAAACAGTTATAGCGGTCGTTTTGATTTTGGTCCCACGGAAAGAAATTGTTCCATTACATCACTTTTAGTTACGTTATTTTGCAGTAATTCTGGGACATCATGATTGATATTGCGTCCACGCGGACATTAATAGCATTATTAGTAAATACACTTTGTGTTCTTGTTTCTCGTCTTTTTCAGCAATCTGCCAGCTTTTTTGTCAGAAATTCTTTCATCACTGTTTTGATATGTGTTGTGACGCTTTTGTTCACATTCACGCGCGTTTTTCGTAATAAAAATGACATTGTGATGTCGAGGCCGCGAAATAATTGCCACATTAAGTCACTAACATGAGGTGATCCGAAATATATGTGCATAAACAGAAGCGGAAAGACTGCTAGATATTATCTAAAATGATAATATTTAGTGCTATTTACGAATCTGTCAGTGCATTTTAAGGCTCAGCGTAGCCTATTTGAGTACTCGAATTAAATTAGAATACAATCTGACAGAAAACGAAAGATCTACACACACGCATTTGACAAATTATCAGTTAAGCATATCTGATTCAAGTGGCAAATGAAAATAATAGTCGACTCTAGACAAAATTTGAATTCTGTACGACGACAAATTAAAGAAGTAGCCTAACAAATAACACCAAAGTACAGGGTGGTCCAAAAATGTCAGTGCCTTAAAAGCAACAACTGAAAACAACGCATCTCAAAGTGCGTCGTCTAGCAGCAAGGCGGACACATTGAACATATGATTTAAAAACTGCAGAATGTTAAAGTTGATTTAGACAATTGCAGCCATAACGCAAGAAATAGAATTAGTGCGTATTAAGTGAACACCCCCTCTAGTTGGTACATTCCGATGACACCCCTCTAGGTTGGCTCGTCCACATAGTATATAAGGCCACATTAAGGCTTTTTGGTCTTCTTTCATTCGGCGTCTGGCGGACGGCCGGATCACATCTCTTCTGTCAAAAACTAAATCGGATATTGACCGAAATATCCAACCGAACGAACTAGTTTCCAACCGAAAACTGTTCCGTTTCCATCGCCGAAGTCCGAGTGCCGAAAACGACTGAACTGGAATGCTTGACTGGTGAGATCCGAATCACATGTTCCGAATTAGTATAGACCGAACTCGAATTGAAATTCGATAACGTGTCTCATGCCGACTCTCTTGCTGGACGACCCATTGACCCAGCCATGGGGAATTCTTTCGGAAGCTACTCCTAGCCGGGCACCCACCATAAATATCGAGCTGGTACCATGGTACCAGACGATGACGTCGGCACGCCCGAACTCAGACGGCGGCGGAGTGAGGGCTTGGGAAGTCACACAATAACTGAGACAGTAAATACGTTGTTTCTTATTGTTAATTTCTTGGCGTCTTTTCGGAGCGTCATGTGGCTTCTCCGCGATCTTGGTGGACTTTGTTAAGTGTCTGCAGTAACAACACGGTTTCATGCATATTTTTGGTAAAGAGTATTCGTCATTATTGGGGGATGTAAAAGTATTAAAGACGCCGAGATCGACGAAGCGGGAGCTTAGAGTTTACAACTGCCAATTCAATTGGGGGGGGGGCGTTCACATCTCAATTGGCATTGCAAATAAATTTCTGAGTCATGTCCGAGTTTCGAAGTGAAGGACGTGCGATATAAAAGCAGTCAGTACGATTGTGGGCTGCAGATTATAAGGATATCAGCTGGCAGTCAAGGTTGAACTTAAAGTTGGCAGGTTCAAGGCGTTGGTGTTTGTCAAGGTCAAAATAGAGTAATATGGGTTTGTCACTAAGTCAGGACAAGGGCAGAGCAATGAAGCCGGTTGTGCAGGCATGTTCCGGTCGAATAAAAACAGACCGTATTAATTTTGAGAGTAGTAAAACGTGCGACCACGCATGGCTGCGCCTGACCATGTGGATATCATAAGCTATACACGAGAACGTTCTGTCATTTGTGTAGCCTTGTATTTCGGACATGGCTGGAGCTCGTTGACGGTTTAATACATTCCAAATAAATCACGTTTAGAATAGCGGTGCATAGGCTGCGGCGTGGCCTTGGTGTCAACAACGTGGTGTAGGTCTATGATGCAACACGGCGATCTGCTGCGTCATGTGGCCGCTGAAAGGCCGCGGTAGAAAATAAATAAATAAATTTATTCGCCGTAATACTGTAATATGCATCGTCAGTTATACGCAACAGTGGTCAAAAAAAGTCCATGGCAGGCTACCGGACAAGCTAAAGCTATCTATGCTGACCGCCCATGCTTACTAACTTATCAGGGAATGAAATTAATTACTCTGAAAACAACAAACATGCAGACGGCAGTGCACCAGTTTGACAGTGTAAGTGTATCCAGCTCAAGTCAACATCGCATATCTGTATGACATTGATGCCGTTTGTGAAACCTGCGATCATTGTCGTCATAAACTTTTTTTTCGGCATTTGCATTTCGAAATCGACACGCATAAGTTGGCCTAAGTGTAACCGCAGCGCATTTTCGTATTTTGGTTCACATATGCATTACTTATGCGAATGACAACGTACAAAACGATACATTTCAAATCAGTTGCAAACGCACGAAGCGGCGCACAATCGAACGGCCGTCCGTGACCCACGAATAAAAATCAGCGCGCGTCTCAACTCGCAATCTCGTCGTCACATGTCGGACGCTCGGCATCGCGACTTCGTTAGCAGGTGCTTGCTGAAGAGACCAACGATGGGCAGTGACAGCAACAACAGCAGCAGCAGCCGCCGCCGCGCTCAGCTGCAGACAGCGAGCTTCTCAATCTTCGCCATCGCACTTCAGGTGCTCTTTATCATCCTCTTCGGCGTGTTCGTGAGATACCCGGGGCTCGGCATTCCGCTGACGGGCAGCGCGCTCAACGACAGCGACAGCGACAGTGAAGGTCATGGACAGAACTCGATGACAGAAGTCGGAAACTACTATCCATGTGAGTCGTTTATAATGGCTTAGTCCACCAGACCGTCAGTAGATAAGACAAAAAAAACTGTAACCTCACTCTTAATTAGGTAAAATGGTATAGGTGTGAAAACCCAATAACTGTCGTAAATATTACAGTTCAAGTAATCTGTCGTAGAAAAACGTTATTACTCACGAAAATTTCTAACAAAATGTAACATTTAAAGAACCGTTTTTTGCAATGATCACCTTAATATGGTCGTGCTGCGAAATCTTGGTAATATATTCTGCAATTACGGCACGCTGTATTACATGTTTATTTTGAATTTTTGTTCATGTTTGAAAGTTATAGCCTTACATTTAATAGTTATAAAAGGTAAGGCTATAATATTCAAACTTAGCCTATAACTTATAACTTATTGGTTTCGCTACCATTTCGACGATGAATAACTGTTGACTGTGTATGTGCTGTAGCGGATATTAGTAAACTTTCGTTAGTTTTTAGTCTGTGGTACTTTGCCAATTTAATAAACTTAAATCTGCTAATGTAGCTTTTTTTAAAGTGTTACGTATGTGCTTCATCGGCTGGGGCAATGTTTATAATTATCACTTGTACTGGCCAGTGTATCGGCTGCCTGTATGGTCGTAGTTTACGATTGTTAATCACATACAAGAAACACTACTAACACGTTTCTACACTGCTATTCATTGCTGCGTATTTTTTCGACGTATATAGTTGCATGTTTCGACGTGACTTTGGATTTTGTTGGGTGCATTATCTTTTTGGGGACACTCCGTAAGTGCGCGTAACAGTGCACTATCGTTGGCTGCTATTATTGCTGATGTTGATGCTGATGATGGCGTAGACTAATACGAGTATTTTATGCTTGGACGACTGATTGATCTTGTACTGCAACATGTATTTTTAGAACAATGGTTGTTTACGTATTTGTTTTTGGATCTGCCGCTTTTTCGCGCATGCCTTCATTGCCACCTTAGAATGACATTGCAACACAGACGCCACCCACCGCGATAACGCGTCAAGCATAGACGTCTGCCGACCTTGTTCTGTGTTTTTGCATTATACTCAACACACAGCAATGTACACTCAATACACTGTACAACTTCCTTTAGTGTTCAAGGGTTATACAGATATTAGATCGAAAGCTGGAAGGCGAAAAGTCGTAAGGGTTACCAAGAAGAGTATGGATTTGTGGTACAAGAGACTGGTCAAAATGAATTTATAGGCCCATGTGTGAAAAAAAATTAGACTAAGCAAAAGTAGAAATCTCTCCTGGCCAAGGCGTCAATCTTTTAATAACAGATGACGGCTAACGCATAATGAACTCAAACAACGTGCTGTTTGTGTAAGCTGTGTGCGATTGATTCGTACGATCTACGACCTGCCGGCTATATCTTCGACCTCTAAGTGTCAAACTCCATTTAAGAGACGGAAGAACGGAAGAACGTCCGTCCGTCCGTCTTTGATATGGAGTTTGACACGAACGAACGGACAGACGCCGGGAACAGAATTAAGTGCATTTTAGCCTTAAAATGTGACATCTGGTGGCAATAATTTTAATGATTTTCCTGGTAATCAACTGACCAAAATTCATGTATTTATTGGTCGATCACGAATTTTTCATCTCCCCTTAAATTTCTATGAAGCATCGCGGTTCGTTCCCCCATAGGATGGACGCCCCTAACAAACACAGCGGACAAAGAGACAAACGAACGGACGGACGGACGAAGAGACGCGTCTCTTCGTCCGTCTCTTAGATGGAGTTTGATACTAAGTCTGTAATGATAGGGCAAACGGAATATCATGCCGTCCATACGTGACCGATAAATAATATAAATGGTAGTAAGGAACTTGAAGATTGAGATCAGTGGCAGTAACATGCGGAAGACTAATAGTTATCTCTAAAGAATGCATAATACAGAGACCAAAATTGGACAGTCGTATGTGGCCTGACTAATACTGACGACCGTAAGTAACTTAAGTAACTCACTGAGTTATTCTAATTTTCTTCGAATGTGACATGTTGCATGATTTGTTAAAAGTGATGAGTGAGTTAAGCTGTAGCATAAATGTAACTTGTTAGCGATAATTGAACTTTTGACACTTATTTTACAAGAAATATCTGTCAGTGAATATATGTGTGAATAAACAGTGTGTCAAATTGCATCAATAAATATACCGTCACAGCTGCTTTCATAAAAACGTGGGATATTAATGATGACAGTTCTGTTCGTTATGTACGTACGATATTATACTAAATAAATTAATAAATGTAAATTCACAGCTACAAAATTTTTATGCTTAGCCTATTACACAGCACGAGTACGTGTTATCGCACGCAGTGTCCTTGATACTGCGCATTAATCGCAGAGTTCACGGCCGAGCTATGAACTGTACGAAATAATGTACGATAACGCTTTGCTCTGTGCAGTCATCATGACTCAGGTCGCTGCGAACTCGGACGAAAATAATTTATGACTGTGTTTTTGGTCTTGGCGCCCCTTTGTAATAAATGGACCGTAAAATATGCTCTTGACCGCATTTCAAGCAAATGCTTTTACACTCAACTGGAAGTGTATACTACAAAACACAGGCACAAAAGTTTTGTACCTGATAATTCAGAACCATTCGCCCCAGATTCGTCTTAGCTGCAATATAAGCTCAGGAAAGATCGTTGTCAATCAATATAATCAATATATTTAATGTCCGCAAAACTATACTAGTGTCAATGTCACGTGGCGGAACGTTGTGCTTAGAAAATAGCCTTTGTTATGAATATCATTGTTCAGTGATATGCACATGATATTATGTCTAAAACAATATTGTCACTGCTAATTGACAACAGCCGATACGACTAATACGCGGGTCCGGTGCGTTGCAGTCTTCCAAGACATTCACGTGATGATGTTCATCGGTTTTGGTTTCCTGATGACGTTCCTAAAGCGCTATGGTTTCAGCAGCGTCGGCTACAACATGCTGGTAGCGGCACTTGTGCTACAGTGGGCCACTCTGACAGGAGGCTGGATTCTGAACCTTCAAGACGGTCTTATACGTGTCACCATATCCGAGTATGTGTCTAGTGCGTGTTTCGCACTACATTACCACATGTTAATAATAATATAGCGTGAAACGTAAAAGTATCATTGCTATCACTTAATCCCAGGAGGGAGGATGTATCTATGCGCGTATGCTACATATAACACGTAAAATATGTGCGAACTAGGGAGATTATAATAATAATAATAAAACAATTTATAAGGTGCAGTAACATGGCTAGAGTCACTACAAGGGCACCGTACAATGTTCGCTGCTCTTACTCTGGAAACAGTTAGTCAGTGAAATAGGAACGTGAAAAAAGATGTGTCTTGAGCATGTTTTTGAAAGTTTATAATGTAGGTGCCGAACGAATGTGCAGTGGTAGACCGTTCCAGGCGACCGGACCAGCCACACAAAATGCCCGGTTGTAACGTATGATGATGATGATGATAGTGATCGAATTTATATACAGGATGGCCCAAAAAAGTAAGCCACTATCAAAGATCATCATTAAATTGTATTAAAAACCGCCAGTACGGCTACATTTCTCATCGATTTTGAGTATAAAATAAGCAAAAGAATGCTATTAGTGTGTATCAAATATTCTATGTGTGAAGTAATTTGTGACGTCATCAGTTGTTGTGTTTGAAGCTGCGACATAGGTAAAATCAATGTATATGACAAAATCATGATTTAAAACCAGAAAAAAAGAGAAAATATGGAAATCAAAGACATTTTTACATAGATGTCCATCTAGTAGATGGTTTAGAAATGGAATTCACAGCTTGCTAAGTCGAGCTAATTCCTCAGGGATCGCTGTCATCATTTACCTTATGTGACGCATATCGCTACTTTGTAGGTCAGGCATAGTTTTGATGTCAAAAAGTTGGTCACGCAGAGAATATTTAATAATGACAGATAATATTATAGTGCTTGATCATATCTTTAATTTTACAACAAATCTAATCTCATTGGCAGACTCTATTAATACGGTTTAACACATTTTTTTGATAACTTGGAAGTGGCTTGTTTTTTTGGGCCACCCTGTAGTTCCATTTACAAAATTTCAGAGGCTACTCGCGTCCGGTGTCACTTTTTCTTTTTCTTTTCTGTTGACCATGGCATACTAATTTGACCAGGCCTCTGGTTCCCTTTACGGCATACAGGACCTACGTTACACATCGCAGTAGACATGCTTAGTTGTTAGTATAACGTTATTGTGTACTGTCAGTATTATAGGAGCGGAGTTCGCGGCGGCGGTGGTTCTGATATCGTTCGGTGCCGTGCTGGGGAAGGTGAGCGCCATGCAACTGCTGGTGATGGCCATCGTCGAGGTTGTGCTGTTCCAGGTGAACCAGCTCATCGTCTTCAAAAAACTGCAGGTACCGTCGTCACTGTTGTAGACATTGCACGCCGGATGTCAGTCTCACTCTTTTGTCACTTACTTACTGGCATGTCATGTAGGCTGTAGCTGTATACAGCCTGTATGTTCAGCCTACATGACATGGTTGCCTACAGAGAGACATTTCTACAGTTTATTTTATCTCATTTTCTCTATTTTTATTTTTCCATTAGTGTTATTTTAGAGTTTACTATATTTTAACTGCGGACAGCTGACAGCTGTAATGCGTGTTCGTTATTCTTGCAGTGAGCACAGTATAAACGATTATTGATGATAATAATGACGATGCAGTGTGTTTTAAACAGGCGTCGGACATCGGTGACTCGATGGTCGTCCACGTTTTTGGTGCTTACTTCGGTCTGGCGGTTTCCCGAGTGCTACATAAGGCGGAGGACGTCCGCAGCGAGGCAGAAGAAGCATCAGTCTACCATTCCGACCTTTTCGCCATGATTGGTAATCACCGACGCCGCACACGCCTGTTTTCTAACACAGACGACTTCGTTCAGTTCGTTAAGTGGCATTTTCGTCTATGACAAAAATGATATGGCATTTCTGCGGAATCTGCAGAGTTACTTGCTATGCATGAGGTGCAATGGGGTCAAAAGTCAAGTGATGTGAGCATGAAACCATGTCGCCATGTTGCAGGGCAACGACATAGAATAAGGTGAAGTGCAGAAATTTAAGCATCGGCTATTCGCAACCAAACCATGCATTTCGTTCGCTGAAGTTGCATATTCAACACTGAAAAAAACTAAAGTTGTGGTCTCGTAGGCTATAAGATTATGCGGAATGGACAACCAACATATTTGTCTGTTTGGACTGTTTTGTCATCTGACATTTAGTGCTCTCTAAATCCCAGTTTTAATATTCTCTCTCTTCATGCAGTCGTAGATAATGATAATGCTTGTTGCAGGCACTATTTTTCTGTGGTTATTCTGGCCGAGCTTCAATAGTGCGGCGGCCGTGGGCGAAGGCCAGTACAGAGCTGTGATCAACACTTACTTCGCTCTGGCCGCATGCGCCGTCGTCACCTTTGCAGTATCCGCTCTCGTTCGCAAAGGAAAATTCGACATGGTAAGTGATGATTTCGTTCTGCTTTGTATGAACAAAATGCATCTTATTTTCGTATAGACCTTTGGACCACTCAGTGAATGAATCTACTTCCCTCGTCGATTTAGCTAGAGTACACATTAGAAAAAAACTCACATTTGTTGTTTGTGCATGCACGATTATTGAGTGTACCAGTAAAAGATTGATTTAATCCAATCAATCAATCAATCAATCGGTCGGTCGGTCGGTCGGACGGTCGGTCGTTCGATCGTTCGATCGATCGGATCGATTGATCGATCGATCGATCAGTCAATCAGTCAAATATAATTAATGTCACATTCACACTTACAATCACAGTTCGACCACTTGTACCACGTGTTCTAATTATTTTCGAGGTCATAACGCGTATCATTGTTTATAATATATAATAAATATAGCGTTTTTTACAAACAATGGTGTGTGTTACACTGCCAAATACTGTCCATTTTGGTCAGCATTTAGCAAAGTCATGGCTGAAATTTTAAAAAATGGTAGGCTAAACTTTATTATGGCTCATGATTTAACATTGGCAGCGTTCTTTCTCAATTTTCAGTGCGTGACTGATTGACAGTTACTACATTGTATATCTATAGTTCGGTGGTTATGACAGGTTCACATTCAGAATGCAACGTTGGCAGGCGGTGTGGCTGTCGGGACAATGGCTGACATGATCATTCAGCCGTGGGGAGCGCTCTTTCTTGGGTCGCTTGCTGCGGTATTGTCCGTCGTCGGATACCGCTTTGTCACTGTACGTCTTCAGTCTGCGATTTCATTGTTATCCCTCCTTTCTCCTCCCCCAGCTAACAGGTGCACGTGGTATATCATCGTCGTGGCTGCAACATGGCAGTGTCGTTCGACCACGTCTGTCGTGGCAACATGCGTTTTGTATGGTTGTCATAACGTGCAACACGACGTTACATTTCCACGACATATCCACTGCAATTTCTCTTTTCCCTTAAAAATAATAGTATTTGTGTAATATGCCACCGTACACACACAATGGTTTTTCGGTTGGTATCTCCCTCAGTTACATCACCCGTACTTCTACCGGTATAGCCTACGTTATCCTCTCTCTAAATTCGTCTCTGGATTCTGACAGTTTTTGGTGGATTTTGTTTTGATATTGAAACATTTTTAGCTACTACTACTGCATTTTGCAGCTTAAGTTAGTATTTGATTCTCATCATCATCATCATCATCGTCGTCGTCGTCAGTAATCATTTTTACTGAGCCCACTACAAGAAGAACGTACGCGCATTACAATTGTCCACGGTTAAAGCAAAATTTTGCCTAAAACACTAAAACTAAAATCTAATGGAAAATGAAAACATATAGAAAATGAAATAAAAGATTAGCTGGAAATGTTTTTATAGTTTACAGTTGAAGGCTATAGGGGGAACAAAAATGTCTCGAGTTGACGCTTGAAACAGTTGGGACTGATTGCACGACGTAACAAATTAGGTCACGTGTAGAATATTCAATACCAACTTATATACTGCTTTTTATACGCTCTAATTTGACGAAAAAATCATCTAGTCTCATTGACAGGTTTAAATAGGTTGCTAATAATGATAAGTTGGCAGAACAACCCTCTATATATACGTACAAGTCAACTATTGTGTTGCGTTTTGCAGCCATTCCTGGCATCGCGTTTTGGCATTCACGACACGTGCGGAGTTCACAATCTTCACGGAATGCCCGGGATACTGTCCGGTTTCGGCGGCGTCGTCTGTGCGGGTATTGCTACGACAGAACTCTATGGACACACGTTAGTACCATACACAGCATCACTGCATTAAACTGTGCTGCATCATTTCTCAGACTTTGTCAATTACTTTAGGCCTATGTATTGGCATGTGATGAATAATACAATAAATTGGTCAGTTTTGTAACGTTAACTAGGAGCCTACGACGAAAACGGCTGACTGCGTGCTGTCAGTCACAACATCATCTTTTGTGCGCCTATACATTTAGGCCTACTCGATCGCAATTGCATTACAACTGTCCATGCAGGTATTTTGCGACTGTTGCTTTCAGCATCCTTATCTTGTATGTACAGGGTGGCCCAAAAAGTAAGCCACCATCAAGAATAATTATTAAATCGTATTAGAAACCGCCAGTGCGACTACATTTCTCATCAGTTTTGAGTATTAAATGAGCATAAGAATGTTACAAGTTTTTATTAAATATTCTGTGTGTGACCTATTTTGTTACGTCATCACTTGATGTGATTGAAGCTGCAACATGGGTAAAATCATTGTATATGACAAAATCATGATTGAAAACCAGAAAAAAAGAGAAAATATGGAAATCATATACATTTTTAAACATAAATCTCCATCTAATAGATGGTTTAGGAATGGAATCCACTGCTTGCTAAGTCGAGCTGATGCCAGAGGGAGCGTTGACATCATTTACCATTAGTGACTCATATCACTATTTTGTATGTCAGGCATAATTATTGACGTCAGAAAACTAGGTCACGCGGAGAATATTTAATACCGACGGATAATATTATAGTGTTTGATCATTTCTTTAATTTAACAAAGAAATCTAATCTCATTGGCAGACTTTAACACGATTTAACACAATTGTTTGATAATTTGGTAGTGACTTACTTTTTTGGGTCACAGTGTATTAGTAGGCTATTTTTACCGTTATTTTATGCTACTATACAGTGAAGACTGAAGGGCAATACTTACCTGTTCAGTTGCAATTGATAGTTTAACTAAATGTTATAGTTAACTTGATAGTTTTACTATTAAAATAGTTTAGTTAATTCATAGTTTAACTAAAAAAATTGGTGGTACAAACTATAGAAATAGGCTAGTTAACACCAACGGCGTATTAAAAAACTGAGTTTATAAAAACACCTTACATCCTATATAGTGTCATTTTGCTGCATTTAACTTATACAGCGTTTTTAGTCTTTATGCATTCAATGTCAAGCACAGTTATTTTATTCTTTTAGAGTTTTAGTTCCACAAACTATCTTTTGTTTGGTGAACGAAATAGTAATAGATATAAGATATTTGTCAATCTGCTAGCTGCTAGGCCTACATGGACCACGACTGTCAGTCTGTTGGAGTTGGATATGGAATTACACAGGCTATATTTTAACCTTTGATTTTGAAAGCAAGCATATGCCCAATTAACTAACTTATGTTTTTTAAATTTCATTTTTATGCCACACTGACTTGCATAAGGTCTCAGAAAGCAGGACTTGTACTTTCTTATACAAGCTTTAGTAGGCTATATACGAGTACTATGAGCTCGAGAGGCGCGTAGGCTTGGTGTCACGGAAAACAGTCGAGTAGACTTGCGGCAAAGAACCCATCCGTCATTGAATTTCATCGACATCTGAACGTTTGGAAGATGGCAATATGAGTATTGTGTTTTGTACGTTATTCGGCAGTTTAACGATTCAGTTTCCAGCTCGTGAGACGGTTTCGGCTGGTAAGCAGGCGGGATACCAGGCGGCAGCGCTTTTCGTAAGTCTTGGACTGTCAATCATCGGAGGCCTAGTGACAGGTGCGATCGAATCATATGTTATAGGCCTAGTTATGTACAGTATTAGGTTTACTGAACATCAACGAGATTCGTTCCATAAATAGCAGATTTCGTCTTTTAAGTATACAAAATTAAATATGTAAAACAATTTCATGTTTGTTAGTAATTATTTTATACAGTAATACACATATCCAGAATTTTGCGATCAACCAGTGAAAATATTCATCCACAAATTTCGTTTGACACACGTTAAACAGAGTATTGACAGTTAACAGTGAAGTAGCCTATCAGACCTACCAGTAATGACGTTGAATCTTGATGCAAACCAATGACGTTACTGATCGAAACCTTTTCTATCCAGCATTTTTCAGTTGGTTGAAAATGATATTCAGCGTCACTGAATGTATGCTGTGTCTTAAAATCGAATTGTATGGCGATGATGGCGGTAACACATACAGTGGCCTGCGTCAAACTGCGGTCTAACCCTCCCAAGGTAAGATATTCAGCATACAGTCAATCGAGTCGAACGCTGTTGTCGCCCCGCCCCCCCCCTTTAAATTCATGGA
>Ga0056115_1000996_pt1 | contig 12895 bp, 11 predicted proteins | sample WorMetOlspDAHAB1_FD_77007 | JGI IMG/M metagenome (GOLD analysis project Ga0056115, IMG submission 77007) | Marine gutless worms symbiont microbial communities from Max Planck institute for Marine Microbiology, Germany - Olavius sp. DAHAB.1 ...
GTCTTGGGTACCTTCACCCACACAACGCCCGAGGACGAAATGTAGCCGTTCCAGCATTTGTTCTAGTTTTTGGTTTAGTTTTTAGGCCTCAGGATCTAGACTATATACCGAAGGTATTTGTTTAAAACATAATAATGCAACGATTTAATTGGGTTCTGCTGCATGATAGTTTGTTGGCGACGACCGTCCAGAATGGGATGCACTGCCGAACAATTTGTATTCAATTTGGAATTTTTGAGCCACCAGTGGTTTTCTCGGGTTAAATAACAAAAACAACAATAATAAACATACAGCAGTTCAGCTACAGTGTGATAGCACAAGCTTGACATTTTTGGCTTTTTTGTTGCGTATTAAAATTTAATTTTTAATTTCCATTCTCAAAATTCAGCAGCTAGTTCAGAATTATGACACGACTTGTCATAGTTACTCCATGAGAAGTGTTACGTTAATTGTAGGTCGACAAATCGAGGGTCCGTTAACCAGAGGGTTCGATAATCCGATTCCGATTGTCGTGTGATTAACGAACCCTCCGGTTAACGGACCCTCCGATCGATACATTGCCGTCATATTGAAGTTTACAGCATGAGATTTGCCGTGATTTAGACAGCATAACAACGTAACTAAATTTGTTTGTGAGGGTTCACGTGTTTGGTTCATCCTGCAGTAACGAATGACCTTTGTTCGCTTCAGCTGTTGAAGGTTAGGCCTATAGGCTGCTAATTTGTCGGCAGCAACAATGTACCTGGCATAAATTGTCGTTGAATGAATTACAGTGCACAGTGCACAGCGTATTAGCGCGGGCAATAATCGGCTGAATGATAGGTAACTCTTGACGTTATATGCCAACATATACAGGGTGGCCCAAAAAGCCACTATCAAGAATCATCATTAAATTGTATTAAAAACCGCCAGTGCGGCTACATTTCTTATCAATTTTGAGTACAAAATGAGCAAAAGAATGTTATAAGTTTGTATGAAATATTCTCTCTATGGCCTAATTTGTGACGTCATCATTTGCTGTGTTTGATACTGCGACATAGTAAAATCAATTTATATGACAATAATCATGATTGAAAACCAGACCAGAAGAGAAAATATAAAAGTCAAAAAATTTTTTTTTACATAAATCTCCATCTAACATATGGTTTGGGAGTGGAATTCAGAGCTTGCTAAGTCGAACTGATGCCAGAAGGATCGCTAACATCATTTAACATATGTGACACATATCGCTACTTTGTAGGTTAGACATAGTTATTCTCGTCAAAAAGTAGATCACGCAGAGAATATTCAATACCGAAGGATAATGTTATAGTGAAGGATCATTTCTTTAATTTGACGAAGAAATCTAACCTCATTGGCACACTTTAATACGATTTTACACAATGTGGTTGATAAGTTGGTAGTGGCTTACTTTTTTGTGCAGGCCTTTAGACGTCTGGCTCAAAGAACAGATTACTATCGTGTTGCATGCACAGGTTCAACAGAGACAATAAACACCATTGTGACTATATACTATACGATGTCCGTAGTAGTTGTAAATCTCTGCGAGACAACATACGGGGTGCGGCAAAAAAGCTTACGATGGTTATGCTCGTTCCAGTGAAGTTGATACGGACGTTTTTTTGGGCATTTCGCATCAACGTGGTTTGGTGCTTCCCTCTAGCGAAAAACATTATATTTGTTCTGTACAACCTGTTGTCAGAAAAAGACTGTAGCCCACTAGGCATATCACGCAGGTGACCGTTTTTCTGCCCCCACTTGTATCTAACCATATATAGTTGCACGATTACAGTGCAACGTTAGATCATCAATTGGTCGTTTATTTGATGGTTTGTCGACCGCAAGTCATTCAACGGTATTCAGCCGCTCTGACAAGAGTCAAAGACAGGTACGAGGTGACAGAGTGAGGTCGAAACTGGACACTGAAAACATTTTTAAAAACATTTCTTAGCGATTTATGTTCAACAAGCTGGCAAAAGTGTCGCCTTTATTATTTATATTTGTTACACCACAAGGGCAGCATAAAACATTCACATATACACAAACAAATATACACCTATAGGCCTACAGACAAGCATGCAGATGAAAAATAATAAAATCACAAAATCACATCAGAATCACTTGTCACAAAGATCAGCGAAAAAATTCTCGAATACCGCATATTTTATCGCATCAACACCATCGTATGAGCACAGACCATATTTTGAACGTAAAAAACAGTGCATACATGTATATATCATTTCACATATGCCAAGGTCCTTTGCACACCAGTGGTCGTTTCGTACGACAGGAACATTGGGAACGCTGGCGAGCCAAGCGGAAATCGGTGTCCCGATCCAAACACCGGGGCGCTTCTGCAGGGTCCCGGAGTATTACCTCCGAAAAAGTTTTGAGATCGTATATGCAAAATCCTACAATCTGGAGCATTTTGGGTCGGAAAATGGTTCTCAATGCCGTGCACAATGCGTCGTAAACAGTTTAACATTGAAAACGGCGTTCCCACGCAGTCACCCTCGAAATGACTCGGTTGCACACTACTTTCAGACTGACTAATTTCATACGGCTGTCGCAGTCTGCGTTCCTAACCATGCAGTAGTCTATGACAAACGGTTTGTGAAGTTCGCGTACCGCTTGTTGGCCGACACGGCTGATCGATGTTGCCAGACTGGTCCTCCTCGCGATTTCTGTCTGCGCCAGTCAAGCGATTGCGATTGGTTGTCAACACCGCCTCGGGAATGACCTGCACTGTCTCGGGAGGGGAGCTAAACTCTACTCACTCACTCAATCACTCAGTTCCCTTTCATTCTGTAGCTTGCAGGACACGACCCTTCCTACCGGTTTGCGTTGTCTACTGACGCGACGCTATAGTTTCCAGATTTTCTGTTCTATCAATATTTCCCCTAATTTTTTGCCTTCAGTTCCCCCTTCCCTCCTCCCTCCGGCCCTTCCCTCCCTTTCGTACCATCTCTATAATGGCCTACGTTGTGTCGGTGGGGCATAGTTAAACTCTACTCACTCGCGCCCTCATCCTCGCGATTTCTGCTGCGTCTTGAGCATGTGACGACGACGTCGCTGCATCAGCTGCGACTGTGCCATGTTGGCGCCTCGCCACATCGGAAGACCGTTGTCGAGTGAGTAGAGTTTCACTATGCCCCACCCAAGATAGTTTCGGGCATCTCGGAGGCGGTCTTGACAAGAAATCAGTCGTTTGATTACAGACAAAACTTAACAACACAGGAAAATAGACGACATAACCAAACATGATAAGCACAACAAGCTGTACCGCTGATTACGAGACTCGGCCAAGAAGCGAGATGGGCTTATTCCGAGCACCGCGCCGGAAGACCGTTGTCCGAGTCCGCCGTCGACGCGGCCACGGTCCGCCGCGGCCCAGCCGACTGCCGCTGACCCCGCGCCGTGTCCCTGCGCGCCGACGGTCGACCCCCTCGCGGACCGCCAGGACTCCCAGCGCCGCCGTCGAGGCTACCGGAATCCGACAGCTGAAGACGTGGCGAGATGACGGCGCCCAGATTGCTCGACGTCGTCGTCGTTGTCGACGGGGAGGTGCAGGGAGAGACGTCGTGGACGCCGCCCGGAGACCACGGTTGATTACGATGTGGAAACGACGATGCGGAGCCGGCCATCGTTATCGTTACTGGGTGATCCGAAACAGGAAGACACCTCCTAATTATTAACAAATCGTAGTAATATATTATTCTTATTTCAATTCACACAATGTAGTGTAGCAAGAGGTACAAAGACTGACAGAGGGACAGAAATATATATAGAAACACGATAATTTGTTGTACGTACAAAGTTCCGTGAGTATTTTATCTATCACATTTGTAATCGATTTAAGAAAGTTAATATTTTTGCATATGTTAAGCGTACATAGTACTGTTAATATTGTGTTTTTATCGTTGCTTTTAAAGAGTATGAATCTGAATCTTTATGTCAAAAGTACTGTTACTAATGGACAGTTAACAAAATGTATCTGAAACTCATTTTAGCATGTGTTTAACTTTTATATGCATTTTGTTGTTATTCTGTGTATATTTCTGCCCTTCTGCCTGCCTTTGTATATTCTCCCACATTGAATTGAAATAAGTCGTATCAAAGCCTTCCATTGATGAGAGTGGATTAATTTCGCCAGATTAAATCGTCAAGCAAGCATAAGAAATGTGATATAATCGAACTTTGGTCGAGTAATAACGCAGATTACGAATTATCTGAGAATGGGCTTTCAAAAAGGTGACGCGGCTGAAAGGGTTCTTAAATTTGTTGGAATTTATTTCAGATAACGCATACGTTTATTGATTTGCGCGTGATCTAAGTTTTCAAGCTTAACATTCATGCAAGTCTTTTCTTGTATCAGGTGCTTGCAATTTCCGGCCTTATATAACTTACATAGTTTTTACTAGCTCAGCATATAAAAACATTCAATTCCGTCTACCATTTCATTTGTCCGGTGTTTAATATTTCAATTTTTTAATCCATTTGAAACTGGTACACTCTCGTTCACCTCTTCGATATTTGCATTGTAAGCTAAGTTCAAAAAATTACTATTTACTATTCGTGTATTTTTGTAAGTTTTAGTTTTAGTTTTTAAATAGGTATTTAGATACTTGTCTCCTTTTTCTTCCATGCATGTGTATTTCTGTGGACCAAGGCCTGATTTAAATGAATGAATGAATGAATGAATGAATGAATGGAAAAACTACACCCAATTCCAGGCCATTAATAGACTACACGGAGACAATATTGTTCTTCCAAATTAAATACTGCGTTGCAAAAATTTCACGTTCTTCTTTTCGCAATAACTCGAGGTCAAACCTCATTTCTCGACAGTAATGTTATCATTGAACTCAACGACAGGATTAGCCTAATTATTTAAGCTGAAACATGCCGGTTCTTCTATTGTTCAGTCGACGAAATTATAGAAGACATTATATCAAGGGGTATATATCAAACTATATCCAATTCTTCTTGCCGCTTCGATCACCATTGCCGAGATATTTTCGAAAACATATCATTCAGCCTGTTCCACATGTTCGTTTACAAGAGCATCTATTTTACAATAGGCAAGAATCTAATAGGCAGGCGATAGCTAAAATTCTGCAGAATTAACTCAGCGACTTACCTTGTTGACTGAGTACGAACAAAGTGCTAAAACTAACAGTCCAGCCAGCAGACGCAAACCTTCAGAGATGACGTCAGCGCAGTGTCGACGATGGGAAGGAAGACCACCCACGTTGACAGTGATTACTAATAGCTGACGCTGTCTAACAGCAAAACCATTTTAGCCCGGTGGCGGTGGCGGTTCGGTTAACCGGCAGCTAGGCAGTATAAATTAGTTAGCGTTATATTGCGAAAACCTCAGCGAATAATCAACATTTTATTGTATTTTCTTTATTTCTTTCCTTTTTCATTAGTTTTTTTTTAATTTTTTATTGTTTTACATCTGCTTTAACCGTGGACAGTTGTAATATGCGTGCGTTTTATTTGTAGTGCCCGCAGTAGAAATGATTACTATTGATGATGATAATTATAATAATGATAATGATGGCGGGTCTAGTCTTATGCATGCATGTAACCGAAATCATAATCCAAATGTCTATGTCAATGTCAATGTCAATTTATATAGCGCATTATCGCACAGTGCCTCTAATGCGCTCAATGCGCCGAATACTGCTGTAACAAGTGCGTCTTCAATAAGCAACCGAAGCTGGCGATGCTGAGTTCTAGATCACGCATCACGAAAGCCAACCGTTATAGCCATTCAGTAGCCTCAGTAGTTTCAAACATAGTATCATTAATTTTGATTTTACGAGTGCGCACTTCAGAACAAACCATGGCAGTATGGCACTATCTGTCGTATTCATCTTGTCGCCGTACAACATCGGTAACGGGCGGATATAATGTATGTACGAACTAGACATTGACAACACGGCAGAAATCTGCACTGATAGCTGCGTGAATCTTAAAAAACGAGAAAACGCCGACAACAAAAGCAAATTCGTGTTAATACATTTCTTACGCAGCTGACTCAGTAATGGCGCCGGACTTCACAAAAATAAATAACAAAATGTATAATAATTGCTGTAAAACGTTGAAATTTGTATCGATTAACTCGACTAATCGTAGAGACATTAATTCGTGACGTTCGATAAAATATCGTCCGTATGAAGCGTCACGGACACCCGGAAGACTTTGTACATTTAAAAAAGTTAAAAGCATAGCATTATACACGGGAATTTATCCAGGCGCTAGGGAACCATTTTTCAACCTGGGACCAAGGTAAAAATTCAAGTTTTATCACGTCGATTTTCACCCTGCCCACTGAAATCGTGCTGACTGCTAATACAATATAAGGGAGAAAGGAGCTAGATTCAAATGATAAACGCACTTGTTAAGACACAACACAAAAATAATATTATTTATAAAAGACTAGTCTAAAGCATGCTTTCATCTTGGAAGTTTTAGCAGCGCAGCAAACCTCACTAGCTACTACGTTTAACAGTTGCTGTCAATAAAACAGTTACTTGCATGACACACATACAAATCGGCCTGTCATGGAAATAAATTTCTGACCTCAGCTCCAAATTTTAGAGAAAAGGGTCAGCTGACCCCCCTGCCCTTTCTGAATTTATCAGTTGTGTGTCTGGCAAATGTGCACTTGATAGCATGTTGACGTTTGGTAAAAGTTGTACGAGTTGCATTACAGCAAAATTGTGTTAAAAGGTTAAATGCAAATATTAATAAACGCGATACTGAGACGAAACCCTGATAGCGGTGATGAGCCACATGTCGTTTCAGTTAATGTCTTTGCCGAACGTTTACTGTTGATCACCGGGGTAAAATGAGATTTATGCCGGTCGCACAACTTATATTAAAAAAAATTGTTTCGAGTCGACGACATTCTTTTGTATTTAAGTGGCTTGAACACGTGAAACAAAACCAAAAACGACGTGCTGAAATACTATGAAACAGTCATGAAACGTTTCGCGCGCTTTTATTGGTGTTTGGTTTCAGTGCTTTATTTCCGACGTACTGGGGCGATAAATAAAACATCGGAAAAACCACTTTTTTAATTTCAGTTTTAACTCACATGTGCGACCGGTTTTAGATGGGTTTTGTCGAAGTCGTTTAGGAACGAACAATTTGTCGAGTCATTTCTGACGCGCGCGACTTTCGCCCGAACAGGCTGACACTTCAGATGCCGCCGGTCGCCGTAATGGGATGTTCGCAGTTGCAGCATTCAGCGAATAATTCGGGTAATCTGGAATTGTGCGAATTTTCACGCGAATGTTAAGAAAAGACGTTACTGCAACTCCTGCATACGAATGTTGACGATTTTCGAAACCAGGAGCGACGAATTCTAAACGCCTATACGACTGGGTAACGGGACAATTCGCTGACAAACCGACTCGCGGTCAGTCAAGTCAACTCGCGGACTTGTCAACTCGCCGAAACGTCTTATTTCAAATTTGCAATAACCACTGGCGCCGACTCCATGGGGCACGGGGGCACGTGCCCCCACTTTTACAAATGGCTGGACACGGGGGGGGCACCGTGAGTAGAAAAACAGCAAACAAGAAACTGACCAAACTGTACTGAAAGCGCTCATCAAAACGACTAATTGTACTTTTTGAGCCAAAACAAAGTGGATGGGCACGACCAAAAACATTTTCCGTCTCCCACTTTCAAATTCGTTCCAGCGCCACTGGCAATAACTAATCGCTGTAAATGTGATCTGCGGTAGATTACACAACCGAACACTTTCAATAATCGACAGGTTAGGGTAAGATTTAGGTTCAGTGTAAAATATAGTGTAGTCTTTTCGTGATTTAAACAAATCGCTGTTGACGAGTTGACTACTGCGCGAGTTGACCAGTCCGCGACTTGAGTGGCCGCGAGTTGGTTTGTCGGCGATTTTTCCAGTAAGAGACGACGGAACGGTTCGTTTTGACAGTGTCAGTAGGGTCGATATCGATGGAATCGGTCAATCGCGGTCGCAGCGGGCGCACACTGCCGCCACATCATCGACGTCCAGTCAGCCACCGACAAGGAGTTCGACGCTGGATAACAACCACATTCCTCCGCGGCACGCCATCGCAAGTACGCCGCCGCGACGGCCGCCGACGAGGCAAGTTCTTCCGGCGGGTCGGCTGGACCACCGGCGTAGTCGGCGGCCAACAGCGGGTAGCCAGGGACGACTGTCGACCACGGAGACAGGTGCGGGAAGTGGCGTACCAGGTCGGCGGCGGCTAGACTCGCCGACTGCGGCTTGGCGGAAACGTCGAAGTTGAATCCGCCGTCTTTCCAGACGCGAGTTTGCGACCCTCTCCAGCTGGAAAGCGCGGTGGCGGCTGTCGTGTACCCGGGCCGAGTCGCCTCGTCGGGCGACGGCTGAGGCACGCTCGTCTGTGGCGTGGTTGCTCGACCTGCCGTGCCGCCGCCGCCGCCGCCGCGTCTCCACCACGCCCTTCGCACTGGACGCCGAGGCACATTCGGCTCTTGCCAGAATGATGCCGGCAGTCGACGCTGGCGCAGCGGCGTGCTGGGAGACGGCAGACTGTCGTCGCCGTCGGGTCCCGGTGGTACTTGGACGGCGCTGGGAGGCGTCGAAACGTTGACGGAACGTTCGAAGCCGACGACTGCGCTGTCTCGTCTTTTCGTCGTGTCACTGCTGTACAGACTGATCGGCGATTCACGACAACTGCTACTATCAATGTGCCATAACGCCATGCCGGTCTGTAACACGCGCAGCAACTCAGATAAACTGCAATTAATCTTTATTTCACCGTACATTGGTAACATATACATATACAATAATGATACAACAAAGAAACTTAACTAAACTAATAACACAAAAATAAACTATAATTTCTACTCTAACAGGAAATATGATGATTTTAATTTCTTGGTTCGACTGGCAATAAATTCACTAGGTAATCTGCAAACAATAATTTTCTTGACAGTCGTAATAATTTGCAAGTTATTAGTTTCATTACAAATCTTTTTAATACAAAGTCCAATGACCTAATATCAGACTTAGTTAGGGCACAAGCTTCTATACCATACAACAATAGTGGCATGCATCTGCTAGATATCAACTGAATGCCAACTCGTCCTGCTTTACCGAAAATACTATTGGCTGTGCGGTGAAACCCACGTTTGGAAGCATCTAAAGAGCACCTAAAACTCTGGTATTAACAAAATATGTCAGATATGTATGTTAGGTCTACTGATGTGTGACAGTTTATGACTTTACTGTAAAAGATATTGTCAGGTTGGACGTGACTCCGATTTAGCATTTGATCTGGCATAATTTAATACCGCTGTCCGAAAGATGTTTTAGCTTCCTTCGTCTTTTGTGCTTTTTGTACATTCATTGTTATTGACTTTTGTATGTTTATTCGGTATGTACTTGCTGCCTTATGAGTAATAAAGGTTTAATCATTTGCGCGTTTTCATCATTTGTTATTTTTTAAATTTCGTTTTCAGTCACATCATACTAAATAAATTTGTGATTTCAATGCATTCGCGTTTCAATTCGCCACGCACTGAAATGGACAGTAAACAACCGTTTTAGCGACTTCTGACTTTTGACCATTTTCTAACCATTTTGTGCTATTAATTTTAATCATCAGCATCATCATCATCATCTTTTATTCAAATATTTTGTAATGGTTCTACTATACCGCTATTGTAATTTTTATTTAAATATAGCCTGTGTATGAGTTATGAACGAGTTACATAAAATTAATAAATAATAACACGTCAATTAACAAGACGGTGATTACTATAAGTGCGCCTAACGACGTTCAAGCATGCTTCAGCCGTAAATGTCAGTTGACAGTATAAAAATCGGGAACAGGTCTGCCTCCAGCCAGCTCCTGAATGTTTATTTTTCTACGTTAACTTATTATCTTATTTTATTGTGTACTACTACGTGTACCGTTCATATACGAAAATAATTTATTTGCAGCGGGCAATACAAAACAGTATACATAAATAGGCACACATATATATTTAACAATCCGATGTCATGCGCATCTGATACATCAGTCGAGTTAAAGTGGTTGAAATAATGATTAGCAAAAAACAAAGTAAAATTGTCAATGTAAGTACTTGTAAGAATGTTTGAACAGCCGAACGTCGAACGTCTTACGATATAAACTTTCACACATCTTATTTTTATTTTATTTTTACCTTATTTTTTGGTATTATTGTGGTGTATTAACTAATATCTGTACCGCTACATGCACCTGGCTGTACCTGACAGCTATTAACTAAGAAATATGATAATGATGATGATGATGACGATGATGATGATGTTGAGTATTCGAGAAAATAAGTCGCGAACGTGCACACGCACCGATATAGGAATCAATATATTTTGTGTGAGTGCATGCATGCGACGTCTTAAGTATAACAGTGCAGCCTACCTAAGACGAGTCGACGATCGCGCGCGTGATCTAAACAGAGTAGGCCTGTGTCGACACGAACTGCACAGGTACGGTGTTTGATTGTATGTTGCCGGTCCGCTCGGCGCTTCAACCCTGTTATTTAGGTGGACGGCCTGCGGGCGCCGCCGCCGATGCCCGCTGGAGGTCGCTCTCGGCGCCGCCTCCGACCGGCCGCCCGGCCCGAAAGCATCTCGCCTTCCAAACATTCCATTCGGACCCACCATACGTTACGTCATAATTCCCGCTGTTGTTGCAGCTGTTTATCCGCGTAAACTCCGGAAAACGGCGCGGAATTTCACCCCCTCCCCTTCCAGAAAAAAAATACTGCTGATAGTTTTGTCGTGATTTTGGCGTTTTCGTATTGCGGTGTACTGTCTCCGTTTATCAATGTGCGTACTTTCTATCTATTTATTTATTATAAAAATCGTACACGTAAAAGTTTTCGCGATGAAGATGGAACGATACAACGGATGATGCAGAATCAACTTTGTCAGGCATTGCGCTTAAGATCAGCGGCGGCAACCAAAAAGGCTCGGATTATGATACACAACAATAAGGGCAGTACAGCTGCAGAAATTTTTCCAACTAAAATAGTAGTAAAACACACAAAGAAATAATAATAATAATAATAATAATAATATTATTATTATTATTATTATTATTAATGTTTGGAATGACCATGTCCGGTGTTCGGTTTTTGTAAAACCGGACCTCTTATAGCTATTCCAACTTTTGATTATTAGCTTAATGATTTTAGCCTTCGGCATATTTACTACCGAGGGCGAAAAACTATAAGACAAATACCAAAAGGATATATTTATTGCGATCATCTACAGCGAAGCCATATGGAGAGTTCACTCGGGTCATCTAAGTGAAAGTCGCTTAGCGCCAGGTGGACACCGACTTGTATTGCAATGTTGAAACTTGACCTTCGAGTCCGCCGGTTGGCTGCTATACGCAAGACTCACACGTCGCCATTTGTATTATTACATGATACTTCTGTGATGAATTTTCAACGGATATCTTTAATTCACCAAACATTGGTAGAGAAATACAATGTAACGAAAAAAACAGACGATCAAATAATCACAAAGCTGGCAGGCAAGTCGAGCAAAGTAATGCAATCCAATATCTCAAACATACAAATCAATTTTGCGTGGCGAGTGGCAATCTGGTGGCTCGGAAGTTCGAAATTAAACTGGTCACGATAAAATCCAATGACGGCACGCTGTTAGTCTTGAAGAGCTTCAGTCATCAGTGAAACCCAGATTTTATCCGGACCCGCGCGCCCCCCATTCTGTATAGCTGCTGCTGCTGCTGTTGCTCAGCCGGCGGTCGGATGCGGGATGGTGCTATGCACATTGGAATAGCGTGCGTTCCTGCAGCATTGTTAGCCAGGCGCCGGCTGGCTTACTCGACTGTCGACAGAACCGACGAAACAATAACTAATAATGAGTCGCTTGGGAGGAGGAGAAGAGGCGGTGGCTGTTTGGCGCAGTCGGGACTACGGCCTCTGTAGCCAAAAACCCAAAATATCTAACGGTAACATTTAACGGCTACAGCGGACCGACCATACAACCATAGGCCTACAGTAATAGGCCGACGGAATTGTTACTGGAGGAAAACGGATAAAATAATGTTTCCATCAAATGGCGACAGGTGGCGCGAGTTCATAAAATAGGCCCACACTACAGATACCATTTTCATTATGTTTTATTATATCTTTTTTCTTAAAAGTTCTAGTGTTCTGAGGCATACGGACGTTCTGCGGCAAGATGTTTCGGTGGGGCAGATGGCTGACGTTATGACTGAGTAACGGTTCCGAGCAGCTGAAAATCACCTAATATGGCTTGAATTGGCAATGCCGACCTACTGGTATAAAGTAGAGTTGCAACGCCATATTGTCAGCAGCAGTTGTTTAAACTGCCCAGTAGCCAGGGGCGCAGCCAGAAATTTGGTTTCGGGGATCATAAAATGTTGGTCAACATGGTATATATATGTCGAGAAACGATGTAGACATTTGTAAGCAGGAATGTGTGTGTGAAATTAGTGTTTTGCTGCTGTGCAGACATCGGTATCATTTGTGTGTGCTGGCTACAGGGACTGAGGCTTGTGGGAGTGGAGGGATTTAATATTTTTTCGCCCACTAGCACGAAGCAGCAGTCTAAGCATTGTGCTAAGCAAGGTATAACTGCAACAGCGTCTAATCGGACTCAAAGGTGTTATTATTATTATTATTAGTAGTAGTTTATTACGCCGACTGGCAGCATGTCATATAGCAAAAAAAACACAATGCAGCAAACATATACAAACACTAAGAGCTTTAAAAAGATAAAACACAGAAAATACAACCAGAGATAAAAAAAATTAATTACAAAACAAATTAGAATACAATTCACACACACACACACACACACACACAC
>Ga0056115_1000998_pt1 | contig 12890 bp, 6 predicted proteins | sample WorMetOlspDAHAB1_FD_77007 | JGI IMG/M metagenome (GOLD analysis project Ga0056115, IMG submission 77007) | Marine gutless worms symbiont microbial communities from Max Planck institute for Marine Microbiology, Germany - Olavius sp. DAHAB.1 ...
CCCTACACCCCCGCCCCCCAAAAAAGGCTGGTTCCTGTATTGTGGCATACCCCACCCCATAAATTTCGTAGAAAGCATCCAACTTTTAGTTATTCTGCAGACACACGCATGTGAATTCCAAGAATCTCATAATCGCGCCTAGCAGCGGCATCGTAACAGTATTCACAAGGAGTAACAACGCGTACGGGTGGCGAAGACCGTATATGGTATCGGTCATAGCCACTGCCTGCCACTCGCCAGCAGAAAATTGTCATGTCCGTGCGCAGTGGTGTAGGGCAGTTTCAGCGACGAGGAGCAGTGGTGTGGTCCCAGTGGCGGAGGACGAAGCGGGACAGCGCTGGTAGTCGTCGCTCCGCTATTGCTGCTGTTACTGCTACTCGTCAAACTCGTTTCGTCGACAAACTGATATTTGTCCGACGACCGACATCGAGCCACTGCAGTCGCTTGCGCCGCCGCCGCCGCCGCCTTGGTGACCGGCACGGAGCGATGACGACGCCGGCGCTCGACGCAACGGCGGCAGATGATGGCCACCGCGACGACGACGACGACGGCAAGCAGAGCACCGACTGACGCGGCCAGAACGGCGCTCGGCAGCGTCGAACACTGCGCGTCGGCGTCGACGCAGAATTCAGCCAGCATGACGCCGTGCCACTCGGCTGGCGGCCGACACCGATACAGCGTCGAACTGGCCGTCGAGTTACGTCGCCGACTGTCCGTCGAGGCAGGAAACTGGTGGCGACAGAAAGGCGCCAGCGAACACGTGCAGTCCAACGGATTGTCGGACAGTTCGAGACGAGGCGGCTGTCGGTTCGACGGAATCATCAATCGCCACGGATCCACGCCGACGATGCGGTTGAGTGACGCGTCCAGTCGTTCCAAACGGGCGAGATGCTCCAGCGCTCCGGCTGGAATTGTCGTCAACCTATTCTCGCCGAGGTCCAGGGTGATGAGCGCGTCCAGACCGCGTAGTAGACTGGCCGGCCAGCGGGACAGGCCGACGTCACGCAGTCGAAGGACTTCCAGTGTCGACAGAAGGCGCCGACGGGACCGCGAGCTCGTCAGTGAGTCGACGTACGACCCGAGTGGGTTGGAACTCACGTCGAGGACGCGTAGAACAGGGGTATCGTCGGCAACGGGTTTGTCATAAAAAACGGCCTGTGGCAACGTCTGGAGCCGATTACGCTGGAGATACAGTTCAAGAAGTGAAGTTCGTACTGAGCGCAGTGCTGCGTCTGTTACCTGAACAAACAACAACGAATTCATGACTATGCGTTTATTCTCCATGATGTCTTGCAATAGTCGAAATGGTTGTCGAAAAGTTGCATGAACAATTACTGCACTTTTGTCAAACAAATAAATAATGATGATCGTGAAGACTGTGAACAGTGTGTTATATTGACAAATGCGGGAGGATGACAAGCCTTGCTCCCCTTGAGTCTGAGGGGATATTCAGCCATCTCACACCGGCAAGCCAACAATCAGCACATTTACATGCAGCAAACGGTTTAACTAAGATAATAAAAAAAGAAAATAAATAAAATACTAAACAGAATACATACAGAGTACGCAAATTCTTGCACATTATGATACTGAACTAACTAAGCAGTGATTCGAGCAATAATATGAAACAGTATTAACAAAGTCTGTGGCCTTGCCTGGGTGATGTCGTTGTCATGCGCAAGAAGAACTTCGACAGACTTGCAGCCGACGTTATCCAGCGTTGTCAGTTTGTTCCAAGACAGATCAACTGTTCCGAAGGACGCTTGCCGTAGCGCGCCGGCCGCCAGACCGCTGATGGAGTTACCGCTCAAGTTCAAGAGTTCGATGCGCTGTCCGCGCAGTGGAAACAGGTCGTCGGCAACTCGTGCGATCGCGTTGTGACTTAGATCGACCGAACGCAGTCGCGGCAAACGACCGACAAATCGCACGTCGGAAATGCGGTTCCACGATGCCGTCAACACCTCGAGGCTTTCCAGACCGCCGCCGTCGAGGACGACGCCGCGCACCCGGTTGCCGCTGATGTCGACAGACCGCAGGTTGAACAGACCGAGCAGCGCCTCAGCGTCCAGGTCACCGACGATCGCGTTGTAGGAAATATCCAGGTGTCTCAGCTCATGAAGACCCTCAAACATGGACGACTGGACGGTGTCGAGGGCGTTGAACGCCAAGCTGAGGTACTCGAGGTGCGCAAGGCCAGACAAGCCGTCGACGCGGACGATCTCGTTATGAGAGAGATCAAGGCGACGCAGAGCCGACAAAAAGAAAAAAGTCCTTTTTGGCACGTCGCGAATGCGATTATACGCCAGATCAAGTCGGGTGACGTTGGTGGCGGTCTGTAGGCGTCGAACCAGCGATTCGACGTCGCTGATGTTGGCGTGAGACAGTATCAATGTGTCGAGGACGGTCGGCGGTGACCGAAGGGTGGACATGGCGAGTTCGAGGTCGGCAGGACGCAGTCGAACGTTGCCGGCGAGGGACAGCGAACGCAGGCTGGGTACCGGACTGAACACACGCTCGCCAACGTAGCGTATGTCGCAGTAGGACAGATTGATGTGTCGCGGTACGTGGTCGTCCCACCACCGTGTCACTTCGAACACATCGGAACTGATTGACTCGAAGTCATTACCTACAGAAAACACGCGAACAATCGCATATTTTTTTACGGAATGTCAGAATTGCAGCAGGATTTCTCCCATAAAAAAAATTAACAAATTTAGATATAAAAGCCTCACACGGCTGTCGACAAATTGCATTTTGTTCCGCGGGAGGAGGAGGCGCATTATAATTTGGGCCATCATATATATCCATGCAGTCTTAACTTACGCGACGTCGTTCTATCAGACGATCAGTGCAGATAGAACATTTCATCATCATCGTCATCATCATCATCATACGTTTTTAAAGACGGTTTAGTTTAGGTATATAACACGATCGCCGAAAAGTCCACGGAGCAAGTAACTGCATACGCATGTCAAATTACTCCTGTCCATGATCCGAACGTCGCCGTAGATGTTTTCAGAAGCTTTGTGAAAACGTTTTTTATTTGCACGATATTAGCAAATTAAGTGCATTGAAGGCACTCAATTTGCCTTCAATGCACTCAATTGACGGACATTTTAAAAAGGTGCTGCTAAAGTAATGTTCAGCTTTTACCATGGCTGCATGTTTTAGTCGTGTCAGTAGACCGTGTCACCCTTACGCACTATTTTAAACGGTTAAGCGCCTTCGACTCGCTTGCGACGTCGACGCTATAATGAGAGTCGATTGATCGCTGGATTGTTAATGTGTTTTATACATATCATTATCAAGATGCACGTAATTACACAGTAAGGGGCCGTGTCGACAAAGATCTTGTCACGCAAAACCTGATGGTTTTTCAAATTTCAATTCCAATAATCTCGATGAGCCACTGAGCCACGTCAGTAGAGTATTTGTACGGTGAGACGTTTTGCACGATAATCCTTCGACAATAACCGTCGACAGTGCGTGCGTCCAGTACGAGGGCTGTGGCCCAGTACAGGAAGGCGTCGAATGCAATGCACTTACACCAAACCATCCAGCAGACCGCTGCCTGCAGCAGATGCTGATCGGATACGGCCGCCAACTGAATGCTTATCGTTCCGCGCTATGATCATAACGAACGGACAGTACAGAACGGTCGACCTCAGAGAACGTGGAACAACGCAGGAGGAGGAAGCGCTTCTCCCAGTTCAGGTTCGACGACCGTATCGTCTTTCGTTCGTCAATCATCATACCAGCAGCCAGCGCTGCTCTCAAGATGGTCTGTCAGGCGGCAAATTAGCGGTTGCCGACAATGGAAAAACGATATTCCGAACCGTCCAACTGTGTCCGTTTTTACGTCCGCAGCTACAGAGCGAGGCGATGTCGCATCTGCGCCTTTCCGTCCATTTTCTGTTTGTCTATTGGCAGCAGGCTCCATTGCATCGTCGTCGTCTTGTCGTCTACGACATGCCCTTCATAACCAATGGCGCAAACACGAACAGAAAGTTGATGTGCCCACCTGTCAACAGGCCGTGAGCATGCGAACGGAAAGGTGGCCTTTCCCAGCAGTTATGGGGTCTGTGGAGTACTGTGAGCTCCACAGGAATCGATCGATCGACTAGATGCCGGCAAACGAAATAGCACTCCGGCAGTTGACGTCAAAAGTCACTTAAGACAACTTCGGTTTCCTGCATGGCACACTAACTAACTGCAATCTTTTGCTCACTTTAACGCTTACTTGTTCAAAAAAATCTTCTGCCACCTGTTCCACTTGTCTGTAGAACAGATATCGCGGATTCTATTCCTGACTCTCGGATTTCTATGCTCATCGGTGCTACATAGCCTATACGTATCATTTTCCCTTTGCGCGGCAGACAAAGTTTGCCGATCCTTTGGTTAAGTTTGCTGTACCATGCACTAACCATCATAAACCATACACTATGCGCTGTGCATATTAATTTTTTCATTCGTTTCATTTCAACGCATTATAGCACTACAGGGGGGAATGTTTCCGGATTGGTCGACCAACGATATCCTGCAAAACGTGTCACGATGAGACGAGCACGTGCTGGCCACTAACACCAGAATCTGATCGTCCACAGCGCTCGCACTGCATATAATAATTACTAATGGTAATGACAAGCACATGCGATCTCATCCAAAAGCCTGACCGTCCAGATAATGTATAAATCACAATATGCACGCGGCATTCATCAGTAATTGAAGAAGCGGTCAGTTGGCGAGGCATTCCACGGTAAATTGAACCGGCTGATTGGACACTGGCAAAATGAAGACATTATCTCGAGGATATGATTAAGTTGGAGATGCACTTGCTCACAACGGGCTTCCTGTTCACGCCTACTGCAAGGGTCAACCAGGTCGCGCGCACCTCCCACTACGCCCGTCCGCTTCATTTCGGGTTATGAGCAGGTTAATCAGTATATTTCGTCGGCTGTGTGCGGCGTCTTGATACAGAAATCCACTGTGTACATGGTTAGATCGTCCGCTGAACGCGCTGCAACCTGTTTCGAAAGCTTCTCAGTTGAACAAGTTGGCATTATGGCACCCATGGTTCAACTCAGTTAATGGATGCTTAATGTATTTGACGGCTGCAGGACTGACACGATCATAAGTGAATCGAACGGATCGATAGAGATCTAATTAAACGGAAGAAACCAAAACATAAAAATCACGCAAGAATGAATAAGACATTTCGTGATCGCTCTATTGCTAAAGTGTCAACATCCATCTAAGAGACGGACGGACGGACGGACGGACAAACACGCACGGCAACAACGTCCACCGCGATCGTCGCTGTCACGCCGTGTCGACGTCGCTGCGACTCGTTGACCGTGTCAAAAACAAACGGACGGACGGACGGACCGACGCCGGGAATCGAATTTGGAGCATCTTAGCCTTAAAATGTGACATCTGGTGGCAATAATTTTAATGAATTTCCTGATAATCAACTGACCAAATTTCGTATATTTATTGGTTGATCCCGGATTCAAAAGTTTAACCCCCTCCCTTTTAAATTTCTATGAAGCATCGCGGTTCGTTCTCCCCATAGGATGGATGCCCCTGACAGACACAACGGACAAAGAGACAAACGAACGAACGGACGGACGGACGAACGGACAGTCTGTCCGTCCGTCCGTTCGTCCGTCCGTCTTTTAGATGGAGTTTGACACAAACAGTATAACAGTCAATCTTTCACTGTCAAAGGGATTGTTTCGTTTGCATTTCTACAAAAAAAATGTACAGTTCAAATGGATTTGTGCGGTTGTACATCAACATGTATGGCCTATACCGTTCTGTCTAAGAAGCATTACTTGCAGTTGCAAATGCAGAATTAAGCGTTCGACTGGAGGGAAAGGTTGCGTAGTTCTAAAAATTCACTTTAAATATCATAATTGGTCCGTACATCGGTATATGTACATTCATATATTGTAAAGTATTCAGTTTGTATATAGTGCAGACGTAGAACAAATTAGACCATGTTAAGCTGAACTTAATTACATGTTGTAAAATGGTCGTAACTTTATACAGACATGTAGTAGCGGAACTGACCAGAGAGGTCAATGTAGCTAAGTTGCGTGGAGTAGCGAAAGCCTGGTCCGAGCCGTGCACTCGTCAGATGATTGAAGCTAACGTTGAGGGTGTTCAGTGAGTGCAGATGTGGCAGAACGGCGTCTGGAAGCACCGACAAGTAGTTGGCGTGCACGTCGAGCACCGCCAGTTTCCGGTTGGTCTCGAACACTCCAAGCGGCAGAGACGACAGATGATTGCGACCAAGACGGAGGACGCGCAGCTCGGTGAGCAGCTCCAGCGCGCCGGACTCAATGTGCAGTAGTCCGTTGTCCTCGATGCTCAGCTCCTCGAGTCTTCGCAGCGGCACACCACCGCGACCGAAGGACGCATTCGTCAGCAGACTGATGTGGTTGTGGTCGAGCAGTAGAACGGCGGTTGACGGCGGCAAAGGGACCGGAACTCGACCGATCGCGGAGCAGCTGACGACCACCGTCGACCCGACCGAGCAACGGCACGACGGCGGGCAGACGGCAGCCGCGCCTGACGCGTCGACAAGGTTCCAGGAAAGCAGCAGCAGAATCGATATCACTCCTCCGACAACCATCACATCACCCTTGTTTGTCTTCTGACGTCGTCTATCTACGTACATCACTGCCTACACACAATCCAAACACATTAAAATATGCATGTGCGCTATACGTTTAGTCCTACAAAATGTTAACGTCGTTTTATGTTCAGTTCAATGATACAACAATGCATCCTATATAGCGTACTAAACAGCAGCGTAGTTTGACGCCATAACAGACACACGGCACGATTCTCGTGCTGCTGTATGTTTTGCCAACTGTAACCCGTGATGATGGTGGTCAGCAGAATGCAGGCAGGTGCGCGCGAGGACACAGTGCAGGCCCATGACGTGTGCATGACACCGGTGCTACTGCATTGGCGGTGTCGTCATAGTGAACGGTCACATCTGGTCACTCAATGGTCAGCACAGCGCATCGTCAGCGTGGCTGTGCTAAGTCATCCGATCTGCTGCGATACCAGAAGCACCTGTTATCAGAGGTATTGACGCTCGGCAGAGTCCAACTGCGACTATAATGCCACGCGAGCAATGCCGAACCACGTTGACCGAACATGGTTCTTTACTCGACCATACGATCCTTCGCTCTTACTCAGTGCAAGTTAGTCTTTCATTAATTAATTAATTCATTTATTCGAACATAGCAGTAGAGCGATCACGTAATGTCTTACATATTATTTTTTGCGTGATTTTTATGTTTTGATTTCATAGGTTTAGCTAGATCTTCTTCAATCCATTTTATTAAAATCAGAATGTCATAACGCACCCGACACAGAAGTGCAAATAAAAACAGTTGTTAACAGTCTTTAAAAATTATACGAACAATAATATCACGACAAGGCGACTGTCTCAAAATCATGGCCAATTTTTTGCCGTTAATTTTTTTTCTATAATAAGGTATTGTAGTTAGATCACGTCCCAGTTGTATAAATATAGCCAACTCCAGTCTTCATATATGCATGACAACATGGACTGGTGTAATTTTTACGACATCGTTCATCTGAACTGAAGTGGTTGGAGCGCGAAATACTATATGTTAATTAAATCCGCCTAGAGGGGTTCGGCTATAAATGGTTAGTGGGCTATCAGTGGGTTTTCAGGAACAACATTAATTAAAATCACTGACTAATATCATGATACCGTCTTTTCTCTTAGAATCGCAATGGTTCCGTTCTAAAAATGGCGAAAATGGCGCCGACAGTTTTATCCAGACATGTTTCGGTAGGAATTCACGACAGAAATTTAACGCATTCTTTGCCGTGACAATAGCGTCATTATGTATTTTCGCAGATGCCGTCGCCGTCTTATGAGACAAGATTTTGTAGTATTGCAAAGTCGCAAACTAAAGAAAACCCGCTCCTTGTGTACGGAGCTGCACAAAATAAATTACGCTGTCTGCTAAGCACAAGATTTTTTTATTTCCGTGTATTTTCACTGTTTACATGAAGTTGCCTCATAACGTGGCGACGTTTTTGTTCAATTACTGAGGCCACAGTATCCCGTGTGTAAACTTATTTCTTCGAATAATATTACATTATAACGATTAATAACCTTAGTCCAGTGTGCTACTTTTGGTGAAACTGCTGATAGAAACGCGATGAAATTCGAGCAATCTAAACTCACTGCACTGCGCACTATACAGAAGCAGAGTTAAACCGGATAACTTTTCAAGCAAAAAAAAATCTGTTCAGTACTACACCTACACTTTCGTTCTTCAATTACGTGTCAATGCGTGCTAGTGCTGAACAGAAAAATACAAAGACGAACGGAAATCAAGCCGGCGTTGCAACGTGAGTAGGCCTAAGTTGTCCAGAATGGTGATTGCAATGCGAAATGTGCTCAAGTTTGCAGAATTCGCCAACTAACACAACGCATTAGCGTCCGCACTCCGCATCTACACCATTTTGACTGCATGTACTTCTATTTATATAACTATGTCCTCGATGATTAGTCTTTCTGTAAGAAATAAGCAGACATGCCGCTTTCCGTCTATAGTAGAAAATCGGCTCAAAGCATTTCATCCAACTCCAAAGTCGCCATCGCATGCATTTAAAAAAAAATGAAATCTGCATAAGAGTTTCTAACGTTATCGTAATTCAAAAAAGGCTACTGATCACAGGGGCATTTTACAAATACGTGTTGGCCATGCATGTTTAACACGTGCTTGTGCAACAACCGTGAACAATTTTTCAAAGTTCCGCTATATTGCGGGATCAATTTATCAGCCAGACATCAAACAACCACACAAAAAAATCCAATTCCTCAAGTTCCTCAATTTTCTGTCTTAACTACTGTTTAGACCACTAAACGAACCGTGTGGAAATAAAACACATGTAATGATGTAAATTACGGAAGGTTTTAAGTCGGTATGAACGTGGTGGCGCAAATTATCGCTGTGTGTGTTCACTGTTCATCGTGTAAGCCGATTCAGCATGGACCGATATCACTATGCACGTGAGTCAATCGTTTCCCGACTAAATATCACGACCGGAAATGGAGCTAGAGAAATGGCCGCGCAGCCAGGAAACGCACCGATCGCATTGCGCATGCTAATTGTGCAATTAGGCCGAAACGCTCAGAAAAAAAACACGCACACACAGACACGGAGAGTGAGAGAGATAGCATGCGATAGTCGTGTCTAACCCATATAACTGCAACGAAGTTTCGTCTACAGCGGTTAGCACAAAGAAAGAGCCGTGTCAGACTCACGAGCTCTCTACTGTATTTAAGCACAGAAACACCCGCTGTTAACGAAATATTAAACCTGGCACGCTTCGGCGACCACTGACAGCGACGAGGGTGTATAGTTACCCTCCCGCACCCGCTGCGCCACATGTGATACGACACTTACAACTATCAAAGCCTATACCGTATATTTAGTAGGCCCCTATGTATACGCATATGCGGCACAGATGGCCGGTACAGTCGAACAACATCTGTCGCTGAAATATTTAGAAATTATCGTCACGGTCCGAATGGCAAGGACGGATCCGTCGGTTTGCTTCATAACTCATCATAGTTACCTTGGAATCGTAAGACCGCAATTCGGCGACCGCTGTCCTGCCTGTACCGCTACTTTACTTGTTTGGTGGCGAGCGAAGACTGACTGATTAATTTGTTGGCGCATATAAAGCAAAACGTTACAAGCGCAATATCCGCATAATAACAGAATGACGAAACATATCTGCATATTAGCATACAAGTAAAAGAGTCGAACGGCATTCGGTATTTAAAATTACTACTGCTCAGCTGTACGTAATGGTCGTTGTCTCTCGGGGTGTCTCTTTCCGATGTTATAAACAAGTTCACGGTATGGTTTGGCAAGGTGCATCAGAACAGTGGCTGTGTCATCAATAGATTCTGTCAGCTCTTCCATAGTCATATCCCATAATCTGGCGCACAAAGTCCTGTGGATACCGCGTTCTAAGAGCACTTCATGCAATTGCAAGTATAGGCCGATTGAATAAAAATGAGCTGCCTATGAGCGTGTTATGTACAGGGTGGCCCAAAAAAGTAAGCCACTACCAAATGATCAAAAATCGCATTAAATCGTATCAAAACATGTGAATGAGATAAGATTTATTCGTCAACTTAAAGTATGAATCGAGCACTATAATATTATTCTTTGGGATTAGATATTCTATGCGTGACATACTTTCTGACCTCAATAACTATGTCGGACCGTCAAAAATGGCGATATGCGTCAGAAACTGTAAATGATGTCAACGCTTTCTGTGGCATCAGCTCGCCTTAGCAAGCTGTGAATTCTATGTCTAAACGATCTTTTAGATAAAGATTAATGTAAAAAATATCTTTAATTTCCATATTAATTTTTTTCTGGTTTTCAAACATGATTTTATCAGATGCGTTGATTTTACCCGTATCGCAGCTTCAAACACAGCAAGTGATGGCGTCACAAATTAGGTCACACATAGAATACTTAATACAGACTTATTACATTCTTTTGCTCATTTTGTAGTCAAATTTTACGAAAAATTTAGCCTTAATGACGGTTTTTACTACGATTTAATGATGATACCTGATAGTGGCTTACTTTTTTGGGCCACTCTGTATATAGGTGCAACGTATGCCTTCTAATGAGTATCAGTCACTGGTTCAAAATGATAAGCACAAGCAGTGACTGCTGCCTATTGTAACAGTTAATTGCTTTGTTCAGTGTTGAATGCCGTATGGAGAGTGGCAACAGCCCTCGGGCTACAACACTGCCACTGTTACAATGCTAATCGTGTAACAGGTGCTGAGCACATGCGTAGGTGACGCTGCTGCATCGAATCTGCTTAAGCTGTCGGCGCTCAAGTGTGACCGCAACTGTCGCAGTACGTATGACCGCACCGTTTTTCACAATGCTCGATGACTCTCCCGAAGTGGTGTCGAGTTACCCGACGGTCGCTAATTCAGCACACAAGTTACTTTTCTTCTGATTGTGCTTCATACAATTTGTGTAATTTGTGCTAAGGACCTCGAGCTTATAGGCGGCCTCATTACGAAAAGCAGTGCTTTTGTCTATCTTACCGCCTATCTCTAACATGCTTTAAAAACGCTGCGAACAAAAACTGGTCGCAGCGTGGATATAGCACGTAAAGTTGTTTCCTTCTTAGTCTTTGTAGTCGACGTGTATAGTTACAGGATTTGTAGCCTGTGGGTCTTAAAGAAGTCCATCTGACTGTTTCTTCTTTTCTCAAGACGATTTTTGAAACAATTCACTGATGGCACACCAACATCATCTTCAGACAAACAGTTCCAACGGTTTACGAATCGCTGATAAAAAGAACTGAAGTCTGGTATTGCAACGATAATAATTCTTGACCAGCTTCCAACTGTGACCTCGGGCAAATCAGGAAAGTTTTAGCATTGCAAATTTGTAATCTGGGTGCAACAATTAAGTTTGACATTAGTATACGACTTTCCCCTCGGAAGGTGCTGACATTTGTTATGCTTGGACTTTTTATGGCATGATGTCGCCAAAATAAAAGATTGAGCACATGATATGGAATGTCAATTGGCTTGGTGCATCTGCATCTGGTAAGTTACCTGGTAAGTTACAAAAATATCCCGGCACAGTGATTGATTTCATGTTCGCAATCGTATCAGCATTGCGTATAACTATATAAGCAGATATGCAACCACGTTGGCATTTACGCTAATTGCGTGCCTGTCGCTGTTTTGAAACAGGAATTTAGGTAGGCCAATATTTCTCTATGTGCTTCATACATACAAAAATTAATGCAATAAGTCTAGCCTACACTGTTGTTCAGCCGCGATGGTCGACAGCTTTACGGCAGCTATATGGCATAGGCCTATACAGTCCTTAACGCAGTGGCGCCGGAACGAATTAGAAAGTGGGGAGCACCGATCCGGCACGAAACGCCGGAAAAATTTTTTTTGGTCGCGCCCCTCCACTTTTTGGCTCTAAAAGCACAATTAGTCGTTTTGTGAGCGCTTTCGTGATGGTCAGTACAGTTTGGCCACTTTCTTGTTTGCAATTCTCCTACTCACGGTGCCCCCCGTGCCCAGCCATTTGTAAAAGTGGGGGGCACGTGCCCCGCGTGCCCTATGGAGTCGGCGCCACTGCTTTAACGTTCGTCAAAGACCTCAAAACTGTCGTTTTATCAAAATTTGGACTCGTATGATTTAATTTTTCTGGCATTATGTACTGACATAATTTTGACGTTTATCCCAAATCACAAAAATTGGTCTGGAATTCGATCACTATGATATAGGAGTCTTAATTGCTGCACGAGTTCTCTCTAGGCGTCGTACATATGCGCGGCCACGGTTAATTAGGCAGAAGTCACGAACGACAGATATATAATGGCGTACTATATCCACACTGGGACTGTATACAGAGCGAACCACAATATTGAAGACTCCGACGGTTTCGGGGCGTGTGCCGCCCTGGCACATTTACAGTTAAGCCAGATGACGCATTCAGCGTGCTACACACTATTGGCTGTTACTGAAGTTACGGCAGTCTGGATCGGTACTCGATAGAGTTCACTGCACATTCAGCTCAACTGCGGTCGATTTCAGCCAACTATCCGTCAAGCCGACTGACGCACGGCGGGGTCATCTACACGTCGAGAGGTTAATATACTCGTAATTTGTCACGTGATCACGGCCCTTGCCAGTTCCGCTCCATCGCGGTGGAAATTGATGCTGTCAGCTGAAAGGCTGCGTGGCGTTGTCACTCAGAGAACGTGGATCTACAGTCGCGATGTTGGACCGCACACGTGCAAAATGCCGCTCTCAACAG
>Ga0056115_1000999_pt1 | contig 12889 bp, 10 predicted proteins | sample WorMetOlspDAHAB1_FD_77007 | JGI IMG/M metagenome (GOLD analysis project Ga0056115, IMG submission 77007) | Marine gutless worms symbiont microbial communities from Max Planck institute for Marine Microbiology, Germany - Olavius sp. DAHAB.1 ...
CGACATGCAGCTGAAGCGCATCGTCTACCGCCAGTCGCAACTGTCGTCGAGCGCCATGTCCGACCGCGAGTCGGAGTCGCTGATGGTGCGTCGCAACTACCTGCGCCGCCAGCACGCCAACCTCCACTGTCGACCGTTCAGCTGGTACCTCGCCAACGTCGCCTCGGCCGTGGTGCGCCCGTCGTCCGACGCGGAGCATTTCGGCAAGCTGCGATCGACCACTTCCGGTGTGACCACTGAACGTCGCAGTTTCGAAAGTTTCGCTTATGTTTCGAGCAAATTTTCTAGCAAAATTTTGATGCCCAATTTAAAATGTTTCATCGACAGTTTATTCCCATTTTGCAGGCTAAGCGAGAAAAGATGTGAATATTATTATTTCTCCCATACTTATCAGATTTGAGTTATCTGGCAGTACTGCGTGCTGCTTAAAAACAACAACATACATACAGTTTATTTAAGTTTGGCAGCCATGTATAGGCTGGATTCACATAACATACACACAATAAAAAGTGAAAACCTAGACTAACATCCAAAGCTACAAAATAAAAACATACACTAGCCCAAATATAACTGAAACATATCTGAAAACTGTAAAGATATTGAGCTAGTGTGAAGTCGTGAAATTTTCACTAAGAAACAAACTTCCTTCATACATTGTCTAACACGGATCCGTTCTCAACAACGTTTTAAGTTTTAAAGCGTCTGATGAAACATTATTAGACAAACGTTTAATGTTTTATGGCACTATTTTTATTGCAATTTTAATGTAATTTTTTGTTCAGTACATTTTTTTATTTCAGGTTTTTAATGTTTACTTTGTTTTTATGTAGGTCTTAACTCTTAAGTTATTGTAGGAGACGCTTCATATTTTTTCTTGATGATAATGATGATGAAACTATAACTGAATCTTTTAAAACAAAGTTTCGCGATATTATCCAGTCTGTATTCTGCAGGTTTGTGTCTGGGCGCTGACTCGAAGGAGGACGGCGTAGCGCTGGTACCGTGCCACGATCACCTTTACGAGCGCCACCTCCTTGTTGAGATGACGTCGCAGGGCACTATCATCCGCGACGGTCGGTGTCTGGAACCGAGAGAGACGACGGTCGCCTTTGCAGCGTGCTTGCCGGGCAGCCCACGCCAGCACTGGTGGCTGGTGGACGGCCGTCTGACCCCGAGGACCGCGCACCGCAAGTGCCTGTCCGACTCACGAAGACACGACAACCACTTTGCCACGGTTGATGACTGCGCCGATGCGGACAGACTCCCGTCGGTTGCAAATCAGCGCTGGAACTTCGTCCGATTCTAAGTTCTCTGTCACGCAGTTGTTGCAGTCGGAGCACTTGGCAAGGAGACTGGAACGTTGAAACAGTAACAGAATCGGGAACAGAGGACCCAAACAAATTACTCGTTAATGTATAACCAGTCTGGCTGATACTAGACCAGGCTCTAAGCGGGCCACATTAATCACTGGCGAACCCAGAGAATCCACCTTTCTGCATTCTACTTCAGCATTTTTCATTAGCCCTCCAAAGGGAAATGCGGTCGCCTTCCTCAACACTTGACTCCGATTGGACGCCGTTGCAGTCATACCTTGCTCAGTACAATGCGGCTTTGTGGTAGTGGGCGAAAAAAAATTATATCAGGGCCCCTGATTTTTGGAGGCTCCATAAAGGGTAAGCAAACAGTTTTTGTGACAGTAGGATGGGATGTCCGGATGGGGCGGGGATTGTGTATAGGGCACCAAGTCCCGTTCAGCTTACAGCGACAATGGTAAAGAAGGGCCACAGTAAATTTTCTGGCCTAGCGCCCCTAAATACCGACACTGCATGTTTAAGTTAGTTTTTATTCGTTGTTTTTTATCGTTTATTTTGTAGCGAGCGAGTAGGCTACATGAAGATTCAGCGAAAGTCATTACACGTCTGTGACTGCGTCAGCAAAACGCAACAACGACGTATATAGGCCTAATAATATTTGCTTGTTAGAACATCTGTGTCGATGACGAAAAAAAACAATAAAAACAAGACGCAAAAACGAAACAAAGAACTCGAACGAAATTACAAACGATACACTGAGAATGCTGGTGGCAACAGTTGCAGTTTTATTTGAAATTTCGCAAAATGTGGCTATGGCTAGTTATTACGCAGATTGTTTTGCCATGGAGGTCATGGAAATTGTGTTTTAGTTTTGGCTGTTCTAGCAGATGTTGTCAACGTCACGTCAAACCAACAGCGCCAGAATTAATGCAGTCATTGCAGTGAGAAACACATTATCGTGAAATACAAGATTCATGAAGTTCTTCAAAACCATCACTGAGCTTTAATTCCAGTAACGCTTGAAGACTACTAGTAAACAACGATGACGAGCTGCGCATAAGTTAACAAAACGGCGAAAGCCACATCGAACTGGAAGAAAGCAGCACCAACTCTTGTTACACGGTTGGTGTTCACGGTACGACACAAAGCTTGAGGCACACAGAACTCGTAACATATGATACAGTTGGCGATGGTAATCATAATAAGCAATGGATTCTTTTTTTTAAATAGCACACAACCAACTTGTTCCGCTGTACAGGCAAGCCAATAAAGTTGCTTATGATCTGTAAATGAATTCTCTGTCTCTCTCTCTCTTGTGTGACACACACACAGGCTTGACAAAATAGCCCTGCATAAAGTACTGTCCAAAAAGCTAACTTTTTCATTTACTACATTTTCACCCCAAAAGTACTGTAAAAACAAGAACCTTAACGTTGCATAAATTTGGTGTAGGCTGTATTCGCTAACGTTACGGATCTATACACGTATTATAATAACTAACGAAAGCTTATTGCGTGAACGCAGTTAAGCTGGATAACATACATTAAAATTAAGTATTTTTAACGTCAAATTAATAATTGTTGCATTACAAAACATATATATGATTATTATATTTGTTCATTCAGCATGATACAAATGATTATTTTCAAATTTAGATTCGTCATTGTAACAAATTAATTGACTGGGGTTTAACGGCGCTTTCAGCACAATAAGGCTATATTCGTAGTATTAACGAATCGTGCCTTACATAATTATGGTTTAGTTAAAAGGCTGATGTCAGTAAGATAGTTAAAATTATTACTTTTTGGAGAATAATAGTTATATTTACAAAAACAACGTGGTAACATCAGTGTCCGGTTAGTATTGACATTAGAACAGTCTCTACAGCAAATCGCTTCGTAACAGTATTAACAAATCAAGCCAACATACAAATATGAAAGAAACTCGAAACATGACAAAACCAAGCGTCCAAAACTGGTTTAGTTAACTCGCACAACATGTGTGGAAATGGAATGAATGAGCCACAACAAAAAATCGCCGCATGCACAGCCAGCGCTCCACTCAGTCATAAAAAGTTAAAAACAGAAATCAAACTCAACACAATAAATATCCAAAGTCGAGAAGTTATGCTAAACACGTTCTTCCATACTTTGTTTAAGATTAGTTAAACGTAATAAAACCCATTAAATGTCATGGCACCGTCCATGAGCCATTTCACACACGAATAAAATTGCTCCAAGCAGTACACGATATACGCTATGCACCCATAGTGTTCAAGTGTTTTGTATTGCCAAAAATGTCGCAATGTGAATGAAGCACCAGAAACTTGTAATTTTTCGCTCTGGCTAATGCCAATAAAACTGTTTTTGGACGACGAGGTCGCTGGTAACCAGCAGAGATCAAAAATGGCAGAAGAGTCTAAAGGCCATCAGGAAAGGCAGCGTGCGATTTTTGCTTAAATTTCCAATCAGCTTCAGCATGCAAGATGAACATATACATGCCAAGCCATTTTGAACAAAGTTTCGTTTACATCATGTACTGCAACAAATGTTATTATGAATAGCAATTCTGTGTCACGCTCCAGAGACATTTGTGTGAACATTTCGAGCCAAATATTAACTGAGAGCAAGAAGGTCCTTGTGACCAGCACCGATAAGAAGTTACAGCGAAAAGATGGAACGACGAATAAGTCATCTAAGCAACTAAGAACTGCAGCTGTCAACGGACCCAAGCGACAACGCGTAATAGTATCACACACAAAAATGACAACATATGAGCATTCTCCGACGACTAACATATGCACGTGAAGCTATAAGCAGCCGAGGCGAGAATAAGAATACATAAATTGGCTCAACCGTAGTTTCAGCAATCGCTTTTTCAGCAATAACAACCGAAAACTGGCTCACAAATGCACTGTACAAGCCTCGAATCGCACGCTAGATGTGAATCCATCTTTCGGCATAAAATCAGTACTGAGAGTGGACACAACAGCGGACAATTAATTAGCAATTAATGCAAACATGTAACCAAAGACACGCGATAATTTGTTCGCACTGTTTTCGATGCCTCAAAGTGATGTCTGGTTATGGAAAATATTTCACAAATAATATCGGATTTTGAGCAAATTTAAGTAATGGCAGCCAACCACAACATTGACAACTGTAACAACGTGAAACGAGCCTATACAGTCAACAACTTGCAGATTTGCTTGGTACTATTCTGCAACAATATGCTAAAACAATTAACCAACATATGCACAAAATAATGCTTACTACAATCGGATCCCAAACACAGTAAATGTTGGCCGAATAATGGCGAACATATGCAAACAGACAGATGTTAAACCAACACTGAAGCAATACAACTACACTAAATGCAATACGTTTCTATCAAGACAGTTTCCATCTTCAGTTCAGAGAAACAAGCTTATACTGAGTACACGTGGCCCACTAGTTAGTAATGTGTCTGTTAAAAGGATTAGTCATTAAATAAAAAAAAAAACAATAATGGACGTTCATAAAATGTGGCACCAAGTTTGGACATGGTAGATGTACCGACTACATAACTGGAGGGTATGACCTTGCTTTCAAATGGTGAAGATCACATACACTTGTATAATCTGCAATATAGTGTGCTGGTACTGCTTAGTAGAACACATCAAGCTGTGTTTGGTGAGTGAAAATTGTGACGGTCAATCAAAAAACCCTAAATACCACCAAGGACGTCGTGAAGTTGGACTTTTTCCGGGTTTTTTTGCTCCTCTTTCGGCCAGTTTGTGACACACATGGGTCAGGGAAGAAGAAATAGCACAAAAAAACATCGAAATCCACACTTGTCATTGTTACAAAAAACACATGACGATAGAAATGACACATACACAGCAGATGGATATCTAACAAAAACAGTTGCTTGTCAGAAGCTTGGTCAATGCAAAACTTTGCACACATTCTGCTGTATGACTGCATTAATACGCAAATAAAATGATACCAAAATTAAATATGCAAAAAATTGCACACAAAAAAACTCCTCAGTCTGTGCCAAGAAGTAATTAAACAAGTACAGTTAAGACACTTATGGAACAATAAAATAAAGCAAGAAAAAAACCATTATTTGTTGTGATAAATGATACGAGTGCATGAGTGAGTAGCATTTATTGTACTACCAAACACAATTCTGGAAGAAGTCTTCACAGCCAATCAATTAACTTATTATAACAGAAATAAATGTGTAACAGGAAAAAAAACACAACTCAGCTTTACCCAATAAAACTAAAGCAAAACAGCGCAGCAGTTTACCCAGTTCTGTGTCACATCCTAAGATACTTGGCGGCGAGGCAGGATGCATTCATTATTTTGTGGCCAGAAAACCGACAGAGAGAACACATCACAACATAAACGATTCTAAACTCATATCACATCTTTCTAATGCCAGATGGTATCTAGCTTGCTGCAATAACAACACACATGTAACAAGTATCTACCCATAAGTGTGTGGAATGAAACACAAGCCTCTGCATTCACTATGACAAAAACTCCCGAGTAACCCATAGCACTATTATTATTATAATTATTATCGTTTATTTCGCCACAAGGACAGCATAATACAGTGTTGGTCTTTTTTTCTGTCTACTCAATGATTTTCTCAATGAACTCGACAAGCCGGCGAGCATACTGGTCTGGATGAACAGTCGATATTTCGGCCGCGTAGCCGTGTTTTACTGTCTTAGCCGCCTGCGCCGTCCGCTTCTTGATTCCGTACCATGTCAGAATGTCGATTATTCCGACGAAATATATCTCACGTCGCTCATCATCTGTTACACAATGGACAGAATAGTTACAGATAACACTACTCATAATAATATAAATAATACAGTGCCATTCGCAGAGCTTATGCGGTGCTGGAAAGCGAGTCAATTAGGCAGAATAACAAACAGTATTACGTCTTTAAAAACATGGTCTCTGTCGTTGAAATGCACGCCAGTGGGTCCTGTTCCAGATCGTAGGAGCAGAGTAACAGAAGAAGCGGCTGCAAACTTGGTGTCAAAATTGGTTCGTATAGCAGTGCTTGAAAGGCAGGAATATGTTGAATAATATGGATGTTGAGGTAGGTAGGAAAGTCAGTCGGATTATATATGTTATATATTATATATTTTACACACATTTTACAGAAATACTCAGAATAGAACCATCGTTACCATCATGCAACAGGAAGTGCAATGTGATCGGCCATAAACTAAAAGAAACCGGACAAAGACTCACGGCACATGCAAACATCTCGGCCTTGTGCTGACATATACACACTGTTACGTGGTTACGGGTTAAGCAGTAGTACCACTGAAGACCTCAGCTTGTGGTAGCTACTGGCTGAGCAACAGGTCAACAATATACAACAACAACAGCACTTAATATGCACAACGTAGGCTACATATAAATATACTAGCAAAGTTCATCAAGGGCACAGATGTTAGACGAGTGACTAATACTTTACATGAAGTCACTGCAATTATGAGGAATCAGGCTACAAAATGTCTCTCATCAACAATGGGAAATATAAAATCAAAATCTCGTTACTAGTTCACAGTTCTACCAATGAGCCACGACCGTTTATACCACATCATCATACTATATATTATCATTGCAGCTGTTACATGACGAGTTCCACTGGCTTGACTCCATGATCGAGTTATGTTTAAGCTGGTGGTCACGGTGCAGTATCTGTCCGATCAATGCGTCACACTGTTCAGCCAGAGAAGTCTCCATTCCGCTGAGTGAAATCTACTGCATGTGACACAGCACTGACTCAGCACAGACAGCTCCTGAGTTTTCACCAGTGCCAGTCGGTACGCCCGAAAGAAGCCACTTTCAGACGGTTGCTAGAAAGGGACAATGCGTTACAGAAATAGACACACTAACATCTAATCACAGATGTGTGCTTATTAGCAACTTACATTCAGCCGATTTGATGGCAAACGACTCGAGGCGCGAGTCGAGCTCAATCGAATACGAGACGGTCCTGTTGCGACGCAGCGTCAGCGGACTTGAAGGTGGAGTTGCTGCGCTGTCAGACGAATCGTCGCTGCTGTTCGTGACGGCACAACACCCGTCAGTTGTCTGAGTGTCACCAAGGTCCAGCTGCTGTTGATGATCTGGTGCGTTGCAGTTGTGAATGCCAACCAGCAGGCTGTAGTCCATCAGGTTCAGACGAGACAGCAGCTACACAAAAAAGCGTCAGAAACCAAACCCATTGCACGTAAACTTTGAGAGTCACCCATTCAGAATTTTACGCTCAACAGCAGGGTCGGAGACATTTGGAGACACCGAAGGCTAGGCAGAGCAATACATCAAAGTTCAAGATATTGTGAAATATACAGTGTTGACTAATTTAATCAGTGATGACGCCCATATCCAATCTTCTGCAAATCTCTTGCTTGAACAAAACTGGATATGGCACATATTATTCATAGCTGTCCCACCAAAAAGCGCATCAAATTAACAAACAGGCATACGTGCAAACCAAGATGCCTTTCATATTGCGCGATTCAACTTCTCAATGGGTTGGATATGCCCACTTCTGAAACAGGACAATGCCACAAATGACCTACACTCTGCCAGTACAGTGTCCTACCTACGTACGATCTGCATCATTGGAAATTCTTAAATGGTGATAACAGAGCAAGTGATAAATTTTCTAGTCTACAAAAATTCCCAAAACCATCATGGCAAACTTTTTAAACAGTCGACTCATGACTTTTTTTGTACATGAATCTGGTCTTTGTGTGGCTATCTTTGCCTGCTTTTCCTATATCATTATAATTATCACTATTACCTTCTGCAAATAAATGCAGTAGTAAGCCACAGCTGCTGCTTCAGGTACCCACACAAAGTAGCACTTAAACATCATATCATATATCAACACAGAATCTGCACAATTACAGACAAATTTTGTTTATTTGTTACCTCGGTATCAGCCTGGAAGACACTCAACAGTTTCTGCCTCCTATCTGATCCAACACACAGAATTCTGCCTTCCCCAATAAAGTCTTTGTCTTTGTACGTCGGCAAATCTTTGGCTTTTTCCTTCTCACTGGCAAGACGATCCACAACAGAGCCCTGCACCATCAAAAATGCGGGAAAGATCATTTCGACTTTGACCTACAGACACTTGAAGTGTTTCATCGCAAAAAGCACCAATACATACAATCATGCTTCACTTTATAGCAAAAACAAATTTGTAACATATAGAAAACCCAGAAAAGTCACACATCTGAGCAAAGTGGACTACAATTAATTTTCTGCCATTGAAGAAAAGAAAGAAATTTGGTAAAAGAATAAAGAAAACCAACAACAAAGTAAGAAAACATACTATTACCTTTACTTTCCTGTGGATGCGGTGTTTATGTACCAAATCAGCACAAAGACCAACATTTGGGCTGTTTTAGCTACTGCAAACTTTTATGCATTTCAAGTGACAGCAACAAATGAGGTAACATAACTCATCCTCATGGCAATCAAAGTTAATGCAAAGACTGTTAATTAAAGTGAAAAACCCTATACTATACAAATAACATGTGAAAACTTACCTTGAGGTCATACTTTTTGTGAATGGGTACTCGTGGACTGAAAATGTTTCGCATGACAATGAAGTACGTGTCGGAGTCACTGATGGAGATGCGATACATTCCCAGATACTGTGGAAGACGAGTATTTGCATCTTGCTCTACAATGTGCTGAAATACAGGAAAAAAGACATTCCTGACTTTCTATTGCAATCAGTGCTTAAAAACAGTGTACTAAAACACTAGCAATGATGAAAATTACGACACACATAAAACACAACAAAACAACGTAAAAACATACAATGCTATAGCATTTAAATGATATCTGAAAATTATCGCTAGTCTTTTTCCAGCATAATTTAGCCAAACTCAGTAGGTAAGTAAGTAAAGATTAAACCGACTTAAATCCTAAAGCAATGTGGATTTTTTTTTGATGCCATACAACAGCATGCAAAACAAATCGTACGGTGATAAAACATTAGCGAACCTGATGGTACGCAGTCAAGATACGATGCATTTCAGCCACTTGTTCACTCTGAATCGATTTTATGACAAAATGGCGGTTGTATGATGTTAACACTCGCGGTCCGGGATGAGTGCAAGTGGTGTGCTTTTCGTGGTCCACTGGAGAGCATTTTGTCAACGAGTTCTGCACAGATGACATGCCATACAGTCTGCTACACCACAAAAATGACCAACTATCATCGACTAAATGCAAGATGGTCCCGTATTGCAAACTGCCATTTCATTAAACACATTACCGTGTTACAGCTCTCTGCTCAAAACGATCCAAGTTGGTGATCAACTTTCTCTACATAAATGAACATCTTTTATTCACCAAAATGGTAAACATACAGTAATCACATGAGAATACAGCAAATGAAAACAAAAAATAAAAGCTGAAAAACATCACCTGCAGAAGTTACATCACACTGACTACATAAAGCACACAATAAATAAAACAAACCAATAAAATTCCTTTACCAGATAATCTTGTTCATTTATTCCAAATCGCTCACGCAGCTTTCGAAACACTACTGGACAATACTCTTTGTACTTGAAGTGACTGGGAAGATTCTCTCTGTAGGACACAAGATGCACAAGTGCCATTCCAATATACATACACATACCGTAAAACTTCAGGTAGAAGCCGGCTCCCGCATAAACGCCGGGTCCCGGATACAGGCCGGGGGTCAAGGCAACTTGTACTGGTAGAAGCCAGGGGCCTCTATCCGAGGTTTTATGGCATTCCAGTTTGCCCAACACCTGAACAAATAAGGCTATCATGATTTACTGATAGTAAAAATGATGCTATAAGAACTATTTCAATTAAGTTAGTGATAATGGCAACGTTGCACAAGTTGAGAAGTCATTCTCCTGTTACCCAATCATTTTCTTCTTAAAGTCCAAAGGTTATATAAAAAGCCGTAACCATAGCATTCATGTTGGCATTTGGGTATGCAGCAAGTTATTCAGGTAAACTTGCATCAATATCAGACATTGTAAGCATAATGACACATCTGCTTCTTTGTATAGAATCATATCCTCACTGATACAGCATAGCATATGCTAGTGACCAGTACAAATTATTATTTTTCATCATAAACTTAAGATTTCTGGCAAAAGAGTGAAAATCAGGACATAACAACTCACTTGTTGAACATGTGATTGTCAATTCGAACTTTGATGAATGCTTTAAAATCAGCTGGCATCAACATCACAGGACCATTTACATGACAAAGCTCGCGCATCTACAGGCAACACAACATATGTCACAATCACAGAAACTGTGGTACAAATCACCAACATTTCTGTTTAGTTTTTCTACGACAACGAACGATGCTAACATGTTTTGGTTTTGATAACAGATCAATGTTCTACAATGCACACCAAAGAACTGAAACAGCAAAACTTCTGCTAATATTTAGCAGGTTATGCCAAGCTGTCAGGAAAGATGTGGATGACGTGGATCGGCAATCTAGGTTATTTTTCCTTCAAAAGAAAATGCTCTGATGCCACACTATCCATTGTGCTTCATACTGCTGCGCAACACTGAAGTTGTCTCCACAAATGTGAGACACATACTCAACCTATTCAGTGAGCACATAATCAACATCATAATCAGCATTATGTTGATTCAGCCACCAGCATACATGCAAACATTAACTTTGCTGGAGTGTCTGCCAGAGTCTGCACTGAAAAACGAGCAATCATAATCACCATCTACATCAAGTGTCTATTAGGGCAGTATATGCAACCAACTGGCTGTTCTAGAGCCACCTGCAAATGTAATAGTGATGTGTGATACGTGAAATTGGAGCGATGATAATGATACCGTCTCAGCTATTCTGATACTCGATACTACCGCTATGCAGGAAATGTGCTATGCAATTTCAATGTCGTTTAGAAATGATCACCAGTCTCAGACTCACTAAATATGTGTGTATGCTCGTGTGTCTGTACTGTGACTGGCTTATAGCCAACTGGCACGCGTAATCCGTGTATTGCATCAAATGTGCTTGGCTGCTTGTTGTTACCCGTTTGGTGTTTTAAACATAGGCTAATAGACAATCGGCAATATGTAACCAGCTTAAAATTAGGTGCAGAGCACAGGCAGTGGCATCACAGTTTTGAAGGTGACAGATACAATTTCGTGAGTGTAGCAGCGAGAAAAAAATGTTTGAAGCCGCCACCTTTTGTTTTCTGTGGGCCATGAAACACCTAGAACATTGCAGTTTTTATTATTGTACTTATCTAAACTCTTTGGTCTACCTGCACCGAATTAAATTATACAGTCATAACGGTGGCTACCGCGGTGTGACGATATGATTTTTTCATAAACACACAGGAAACGGAGTCGCTAGAAATATAACACACCTGCAAAAAATTGCAACTTGGTCACATAATGACACGAGTAGATATATATATATAACATCTATAACAATGGTTTTGCACATACGAATATATTAGGGAATCCGTCTATAGCTTACCGAATAATTAATACCCCACATAAAAACTCTGAGCAGTGGCTCTTTGGCTCGAAGTTTTGGCCTCACAGCTTTTATGTGTTTCTTCTTTTGCGTAGAAGCAGACATGTTGCCAGTAACATAAACAAATAGAAAAAATAATAAAAAAACACACCCACAGAAAAACAATAATATGCAAAGAATATTCACACGTTCGCAATATTAATTAATAGAAGAGCGTTTAAATATTCTGCTTAACAGGATGTTGATTGACAATGATTGTTGAATTTGCAAGAAAAGTTGGTTTTTTTCGTTTTTATAATGTTTTCGAAGCTCAGTGTTGTTATTGGTGAAAAGTTCGATAAGTTTGTTAAATTTATACGTGGAGATAACGGACTTTCTAATAAACACCCAGCGGATTACGATCAAAAGTGTGTATTTAATTTGTTGTGTGGATAATTCGAGCGGTAGATCTAATCTGTCGCACACTGTTTGAAGCTAAATAACGGGGCATAGCAGCGTGATTTTCATATCAGTCAGCTATGTTAACGTAAAAGTTTTACAGTATTCTACATACTGTTTAAATACGCTTACTCTTACTCACTCGCTCACCCGCTCACTAGTTAGGTCAATCGATCACTCGCTCGCTTACTCGGTCACTCGCTCGGTCCGGTTCCGGTTGAGTCGTTGACATTGCTTAAGCCATAGTTTTTTTTACAATAAACTATCGTTATGAGTTGATAATTGCTTTTTGTTTCCGTTCTATGCACTCTAACAGATTTTACGTTTTTCACCTGCCTGTAACCTTATACTTGCTGTAGTTAAGTCTGTGCATCCTGTAACAGCTTACCCCGCTAGGTCCCGTGCCCACGAGTAAGCAGTGGGACGAAGATAACACACCTCTCCCCCTAAGTCTGTCTGTTGCTACTCATTCTGTGCTCACATTTCAACAAATAATAACAGTGATATGGCAAGTAGGAGAGGTAGTAGCAGTGAGAAGGTAGATAAATGTGGAGAATGTATGAAGCAGGTGACTGATAAGGACAAGGGTATCC
>Ga0056115_1001000_pt1 | contig 12888 bp, 13 predicted proteins | sample WorMetOlspDAHAB1_FD_77007 | JGI IMG/M metagenome (GOLD analysis project Ga0056115, IMG submission 77007) | Marine gutless worms symbiont microbial communities from Max Planck institute for Marine Microbiology, Germany - Olavius sp. DAHAB.1 ...
CCCCAACCCCTCTCCCCCCTGGGGAGAGGGGCTTTTGGTGCCCTTCTCCCCAGGGGGGAGAAGGTGGCCCGAAGGGCCGGATGAGGGGGTTCCGGTGCATCCTGCTTGCCCTCACTGCCGGACGGGTTATATCCGTAGCCTGGCGTCACCAGATCAGGTCCCGACCCCATGACCAACCGCACCGTCCTCGGCATTCTGCCGGCCCAGGCCACTTCCGACGGGGCCGGCGTGCGCCTCAATCGCACCATCGGTACCCAGGCGCTGGACGTGCTGGACCCGTTCCTGCTGTTGGATCATTTTCATTCCGACGACGGCGCCGATTACAGCGCCGGCTTTCCCGACCATCCCCACCGGGGCTTCGAGACGGTGACCTACATGCTGGCCGGCGCCATGCTGCACCGGGACAACAAGGGCAACGAAGGCCACCTGGGCGCCGGGTCCGTTCAGTGGATGACCGCCGGGCGCGGCATCGTGCATTCGGAAATGCCGCAACAGGAGGACGGGCTGATGAGCGGCTTCCAGCTGTGGGTCAACCTGCCGGCCGACCAGAAGATGTGCGAACCCCGCTATCAGGATATCCCGCCGGAAGACATCCCCGAGGTCAGGCGCGACGACGGCACGGTGATCCGTGTGCTCGCCGGGACCAGCGACGGGGTGACGGGACCGGTTTCCGGGATCAGCGTCGATCCGCTCTATCTTGACGCCGCGGTCCCGGCAGGCGGACGCGCCGCCTTCGCCCTGCCCGACCGACATACGGCCTTCCTCTATCTGTTCGAGGGCGAAATCGAGATCGAGGGCGCCGCGGTGACGGCCGGAAACCTGGCGGTCCTGTCCCACGGGACCGGCCTGGAGGTTTCGACCGGCGCAAGCCCCGCCCGCTTCATCCTGGTCGCCGGAAAGCCAATCGACGAACCGGTCGTGCGCTACGGACCCTTCGTTATGAATACCAAGGAAGAGATCGTACAGGCCGTGAACGACTACCAGTCCGGTCGGTTCTGACAAACGGACCGCTCGACATAACTATACGACTAGGTCCGTATCCTAAGTCAGACCGGTCAGAAAGCCGAATTACTCAGGCTGGCCCCAGGCCCACACGCTCTTCCAGCAGCGCCCTGATTGCCCCCTCCAACAGGTCCGGCGTCACCGCCACCCCGTCATAGACCCGCCCCAGCATCGAGGCGCACAGGTTGGCGGCGGCGGGCACTGCCGGCGACTTCCGTCGCAGCAGGTCCAGGGCGGGGCCGCCTCCGGCGCCGATGTCGCGCAGCACCAGGGGGCTGAAGGCCCCGGCCGCTTCGATCAGCGGAAAGCCGACGATGTTGCCCAGGGCCGTCAGAAGCTTCGGCCCGATGGCCTGGGGCGGCAGCGGCCCTTCGGCGCGTTCGACGATGCCGCGGCTGGCCTGGATCAGGAAGTCCAGAACCGCGTTCCCATCGCAAAACAGGCAAACCGCGTTATGGATGTTGCGATAGACCCTGAGGCCGCCCTTGAGGTTGCGCTGGACCCAGATTTCGCGCCCGAAGGCGTGGTCGGCCGCCTCCGGCAGCACCAGCCCGGCAGGGTCGAAGATCAGGGTGTCGGCATCGAACCACACCACCCGCCCGGCGCCTTCTTCTAGTAGACGCCGGATCCACAACAGGCGGCCAAGATCGGACGCCATCGGCAACCGTCCCGCCGTCTTGTCAAGGAAACCGGCCGGCAGCGGCTCGAACAGCTCGTCCCCGATCAGGCGGTAGGCGTAGCCCTTGGCGTCGGCCCACCCCCGTACCGACCCCAGGCATACCGCCAGCCACGCCGGTTCCGCGCCCGGCCGCGTGGACTGCAGGACCAGCGTCACGGGCGGCCCGTCAGTGGGCGTATTCCGGTTCCTCGCGGTCCAGGATGCGCTTCAGGGCGGCGAAATGGGCCTCGCCGTAATCCTCGTTGCCCTTGCCGTACTGCTCCAGCGTGTGGGCGATCACGTCTTCGCCCACCAGTTTCAGCGGTCGCCCGGTCGAGGTCGCCAGCACCTGCAATTCCGCGGCGCGTTCCAGGTAATAGAGGTCGTCGAAAGCGATCGCGACCGTGCGCCCGGTGGTCACCACGCCGTGGTGCGCCATGAAGAGCACGCTGTTGTTGCCGATCTTCGACGCAATCCGCGCGCCTTCGTCCCCGTCCAGGGCCAGGCCGCCGTATTCGTCGTCATAGGCGGTGCGGCCCATGAAACGGATCGTGGTCTGGTGGATGGGAAGCAGACGGCTGTCCTCCAGGCAGGTCAGCGCCGTGGCGTAGGGCATGTGGGTATGCATCACGCAGCGCGCCTGGGGACAGGCCCGGTGGATTGCCCGGTGAATGAAGAAGGCCGTCTCCTCCAGCGCGCCGTCGCCTTCCAGGACCGTCCCTTCGGCGTCGACCAGGATCACGTCCGAAGCCCGGATTTCGGACCAATGCATGCCGAACGGGTTCACCAGGAAACGCCCCTCGCCCACATCGACGCTGAAATGATTGCAGACGCCTTCATTCAGCCCGAACCGGGCCGCCCATCTGAAGGCCGCCGCCAGATCCCGTTTTTCCGCCGTGATGTCCATGCCCGCCGCTCTTTCTGGTGCCGTTGACGGCGATAGTATAGAAGGTTGGCGGCCGCGTGGCACCCAGCGCCTGCGGCCGCCGATGCCACCCGTTCGGAACGCAAGGAGCCTCCCGCGCCATGATCCCGCGATACAGCCGGCCGGAGATGACCAAGATCTGGGACCCGGAGAACAAGTTCAGGATCTGGTTCGAGATCGAGGCGCATGCCTGCGACGCCCAGGCCGACCTGGGGGTGATCCCGAAAGAGGCAGCGGCCGCCGTCTGGGAGAAAGGCGCCTTCGATATCGACCGGATCGACGAGATCGAGCGGGAGACGAAACACGACGTTATCGCGTTCTTAACGAACTTGGCCGAACACATTGGGGAACCGGCGCGGTTCGTGCATCAGGGCATGACGTCGTCGGACGTTCTGGACACCTGCCTGGCCGTGCAGCTGTCCCAGGCGGCCGATCTGCTGTTGGACGATATCGACCGGCTGCTGGCGGTCCTGCGCCGCCGGGCAGAGGAACACAAGGAGACGCCATGCATCGGGCGCAGCCACGGCATCCACGCCGAGCCGGTGACCTTCGGGTTGAAGCTGGCTGGCTTCTACGCCGAGTTCCGGCGGAACCGGGCGCGTCTGGAGGCGGCCAGGACCGAGATCGCGACCTGTGCGATCTCCGGCGCGGTGGGAACCTTCGCCAATATCGACCCCGCGGTGGAAGCCCACGTGGCCCGGAAGATGGGCCTGACGCCGGAACCGGTGTCGACGCAGGTTATCCCGCGGGATCGCCATGCGATGTATTTCTCGGTCCTTGCCGTGATCGCCTCGTCGATCGAACGGCTGGCGGTGGAAGTAAGGCACCTTCAGCGCACCGAGGTGCGCGAGGCCGAGGAGTATTTCTCGCCCGGCCAGAAGGGCTCCAGCGCGATGCCGCACAAACGCAACCCGATCCTGTCGGAGAACCTGACGGGCCTGGCCCGGCTGGTGCGCGCCGCGGTCATCCCGGCCCTGGAGAACGTGGCGCTGTGGCACGAGCGGGACATCTCCCATTCGTCGGTGGAGCGGATGATCGGCCCGGACGCGACCGTGACCCTGGATTTCGCCCTGGTCCGGCTGACCAGGATGATGGACCAGCTGGTGGTCTATCCCGACCGGATGGCTGCCAATCTGGACAGCCTGAAGGGTCTGCACAACTCCCAGCGGGCGTTGCTGCTGCTGACCCAGGCCGGCATGAGCCGGGAGAACGCATACCGCGCGGTCCAGCGCACGGCGATGGAATGCTGGGCCGGAAACGGGGCCTTCCTGGACCTGATGAAGGCCGATCCGGACATTTCGGCCCACGTGGACGGCGCCGCCCTGGAGGCCCTGTTTGACCTGGGCTACCACACCAGCCACGTGGACACGATCTTCAAGCGCGTGTTCGCCGATTAGGACGCTGATCGCGGCGGCCGCGCTGGCGTTCGGCCAGACGGCCGCATCGCCCGTCTGGGCGCAGGACCAGGAGCTGGATCCGGTCTCCATCCAGGCGATGGGCAATGCCTTCATCGCGCTGCGTTTCGTCGCTCTGACCCTGGAAGGCCCGGACGAACAGGGCCAATCTGGCCGGCGCGCAGTTGGCAAGGCGCTGGATGAAGCGCTGCGCATCGAAGACGGGATCTGGAAGGCCCGCAGCCTGGCCCAGGTCGCCGCCTATCACGCAGAACGGGGCGAGATCGAATCGGCGCTGGAGACCCTGGACCAGGCGGCCGACGCCGTCGACACCTCCCAGCCGATGCGCGACGGCGGCGAAGTGCTGCGCGCGATCGCGGAACAACAGGCGCGGCTCGGCGCGTTCGAGGCCGCCATCGCGACGGCCAGGCGGCTGCCCGACGGCCCCACCAGGATGCGGGCCCTGATCACCGCCGCACGTGCCAGCCGCGGCGCGATGTATGGCGGCGCCGCCTGGGAAGAAACCGCCCGCGGCGTGATGGATGAGGCGTTCGCCCAAATGACTGTGCTGGAGGCCGATCCGGGCTTTCTGGTCGAGCTGTCCGCCGAAATCGGCCGGATCCAGGTGGAGGCGGGCGACGGCGAAGGCGCAGTGCAATCGTTCGAATTCGCCCGCAGGATCGTCGAAGAAAGCAACTACATGGGCCGCAACCGAACCCTGGCCTTCCTCGCGGCGGCCCTGGTGGAGGGCGGCGACCAGCCCCAGGCGATGGAGGTGATCCGCCTGATCCCCGACGAAGGCGACCGGGCCCGGGGCCTCGCCTCGATCGCCCGCGTGCTGGGGCTGAAATACGGCCACGATTCGTCGGTGCCCCTGTTCGTGCTGGCCTTCGAAAGCGCCAAACGCGTGGTCGACGCGGACCAGCGCAACGACGTTCTGCGCCACGTGATGATCGAACAGACCATTATCGGCCGGCTGGCCGACGCCTTCACCACGGCGGGCGCGATCGAGGATCAGCGCATCCAGGCCGAGGCCCTGCTGGCGATGGGCGAGATCCTGATCCGCCAAAGCAAATACGAAGAGGCGCTGGTCCTGGTGGATTTCATACCCTATGTCAGCCTGCGCGCGCCGATCTTCGCGGCGGTCGCCGAAAAGCGGGGGATGGACGGCCAGGCGGCCGGGGCCAGTGAACTGCTGGCCCGGTCGCTGGAGCCCACCGGGTTCGAGCCCCTGGCCGAGTATCTGCCGGGCGCCCTGCGCCGGGTCCTGAACGCGCAACTGGCCGTGGGGCTTCCGGACAGCGACAAGGTGGTGTTTGCACGGGCGCGCGAGCTGGCGGACCTGATCCCGGACGAACTGACCCGCATCCGGGCGCTGATGAACCTGGCCGTGGCGCTGGCCCGGCGCGGCGACAAGGCGGAGGCGGACCGGTCCATCGGCGGCGCCTACCGCGTGGCCTGGCTGCACAAAGGCGAGGACAAGTTCGCCGAGGCCCTGGCGGACATCGTCGAAGGCCAGCTTGTCTCCGGCGAGATCCTCTCTGCCTTCGATACCGCGGCCCGGATCCCCTTCGCCGAGGACGCCGACGCCTACGACCGGGACAACAAGGGCAACTTCATCGACCCCAAGCTGCGCGCCTTGACGGCCGTCGCGGCCGAGGCGGCCCGCAAGGACAAGACAGACCTGGCGGAAATCGCGGTCGCCATCGCCACGCCCGAGGCGGGCATCACCCAGGTCCAGCCGCTGGACAGCGACGCCACGATCATGCTGAAGCCGGAGGACATGGCGGAAAACCCCGCCCCGATGCTGGCGCCGCCGGCGGGGGGATAGGAAACTCTTCTAGAGCGGAACCCCCTCACCCCAAACCCTCTCCCCACAGGGGCGAGGGGCTTTTTGTTCCCTTCTCCCCAGGGGGGAGAAGGTGGCCCGAAGGGCCGGATGAGGGGGGTCGGGTGCCCGAGAAGTCCCCTACCGGCCTTCGTAGGCCTCCTTCCAGACCTGGTCGCGGGCGCGCCGCAGCAGGCGGTCCATGTGGCGGCGGACCTGGCGTTCGGTCAATTCGACGCCGGCCCCCGACAGATCGCCCCAGATCCGTTCGTACACACCTTCGGCCCCGTGCGGGCCAAAGGCCGATTCGATGATTTCGGTGGCATAGTCGTCGGCGGAAGGCCCGCGCAGATCCAAAAGCTCGGCGGCCCAGCGGCCCAACAGCTTGTTGCGCCTGGCTGTCGCCTTGAATTCGAGCTCGAGGGTATCTGCATACCTCTTCTCGAAGGCTCTTTCGCGCTCGTCGAACTTGGTCATGGCGTCAAGTAAACCCGATTCACGACGATCTCACGTTATCACGGCTTAAATAGGCATCCGTTAACGCCGACGCATCCCCCAACCGACCCAATCGAGATTGAAAAATCTATCGATTTCTCGCGTTTTACGGGAAACCCCGCCGCCGCAAGGGCGCCCCGGTCAAAAGCAGAAAAAACGCTCCTTAACCAAAAGGCGTGCGTTGTGGGGCGACGGTACGCTTGCTATATAGCGGCTCAGACTCCTGCCCGGCGCAGGGGTCCCCACGTCATCGCAGGATCCTATGGCAAGACGCAAGCGGCTTTACGAAGGCAAGGCCAAAGTCCTGTTCGAAGGGCCGGAACCCGGCACCCTGGTTCAGTATTTCAAGGACGACGCCACCGCCTTCAATAATCAGAAAAAGGGCACGATCACCGGCAAGGGCGTGCTGAACAACCGCATCTCGGAATACCTGATGATGCGGTTGAACGAGGTCGGCGTGCCGACCCATTTCGTCCGCCGGCTGAACATGCGCGAGCAGCTTGTGCGCGAGGTGGAAATCATCCCGATCGAAGTGGTCGTGCGCAACACGGTCGCCGGCTCGCTGGCCAAGCGGTTCAACATCGCCGAGGGCACTTCGCTGCCCCGGTCGGTGGTGGAGTATTATTACAAGAGCGACGAGCTGGGCGATCCGATGGTCTCCGAAGAGCACATCACCGCCTTCGGCTGGGCGACGCCCCAGGACATCGACGACATTCTGGCCCTGTCGCTCAGGGTGAATGATTTCCTGACCGGCCTGTTCCTGGGCGTCGGCATCAAGCTGGTGGATTTCAAGCTGGAGTTCGGGCGGCTTTACGAAGAGAACGGCGAGATGCGGATCGTCGTCGCCGACGAGATCAGTCCCGACAGCTGCCGCCTGTGGGACATCCAGACCAACGAAAAGATGGACAAGGACCGGTTCCGGCGCGACCTGGGTTCGGTCCAGGAGGCCTATCAGGAGGTTGCGCGGCGGCTGGGAATCCTGCAGGACGCCGGCAACGGCGATTCCAACAAGGTGGAAAAGCTGCACTGACGCCGGCACCCGCCGGCACCATCGGGGGAGACGGGCGCCATGAAGGCCCGCGTTCACATCACCTTGAAGGACGGCGTCCTGGACCCTCAGGGCAAGGCGATCCAGCACGCGCTGGACACGCTGGGCTTCGCGGGCGTCGAGGACGTGCGCCAGGGCAAGTTCCTGGAACTGGAGCTGGCCACAACGGACCCGGCTGCGGCCCGGGCTGCACTGGAGCAGATGTGCGAACGCCTGCTGGCCAATACCGTGATCGAGAACTACGCCATCGACCTGGAGGCCTAGGCGCGCGCGCATGAAATCCGCCGTCATCGTGTTTCCCGGGTCGAATCGCGAAGGCGATGCGGTCCGCGCCCTGGCCCAGGCATCCGGAACCCGGCCGGCGCTGGTCTGGCACCGCGAGACCGAAATCCCCGCGGTCGATCTGATCCTGATCCCGGGCGGGTTTTCTTATGGCGACTATCTGCGCTGCGGCTCCATGGCGGCCCAGTCCCCGGTGATGCGCGAGGTGGCCGCCCGGGCCGCCGCGGGCGTGCATGTCATGGGGATCTGCAACGGCTACCAGGTCTTGACCGAGACAGGCCTGTTGCCCGGCGTGCTGATGCGCAATGCGGGCCTCAAGTTCATCTGCCGCCGGGTCCATTTGAAGGTCGAAGCCGCGAATGCCGCCTTCACGGCGGGTTACGCGCCGGGCCAGGTGATCCGTGTGCCGGTCGCCCATAACGAGGGCAACTATTTCGCCGATCCGGACACGCTCGACCGGCTGGAGGACGAGGACCGGGTCGCCTTCCGTTATGCCGAGGCCGACGGGACCGTGTCGCAGGAGACCAGCATCAACGGCTCGCAGCGGGCGATCGCCGGAATTCTAAATGAACGGCGCAACGTGCTGGGCATGATGCCCCATCCCGAAGACGCGGTGGACCCGCTGCACGGCGGCACCGACGGCGTCCCCCTGTTCCGGGGCCTGGCGGAGGCCCTGGCATGACGGCCGACGCCGCGCCTCAGATCACGCCCGAAGTCGTGGCCGAGCACGGGCTGACACCTGAGGAATACCGGACCGTGCTGGATATCCTGGGCCGCGAGCCCAACATCACCGAGCTTGGCATCTTCTCGGTGATGTGGTCCGAGCATTGTTCCTACAAGTCCTCCAAACGCTGGCTGAAGACCCTGCCCACCGAAGGGCCCCAGGTGATCCAGGGCCCGAGCGAGAATGCCGGCGTGGTGGATATCGGCGACGGGCTGGCCGCGGTGTTCAAGATCGAAAGCCACAACCATCCCAGCTTCATCGAGCCCTACCAGGGCGCGGCGACCGGCGTCGGCGGCATCATGCGCGACGTTTTCACCATGGGCGCGCGTCCCGTCGCCAACATGAACGCGCTGCGCTTCGGCGATCCGGACCATCCCAAGACCCGGCACCTGGTGGGCGGCGTGGTCGCCGGCATCGGCGGCTACGGCAACTGCATGGGCGTGCCCACCGTCGGCGGCGAGACCCAGTTCCACCCCGCCTATAACGGCAACATCCTGGTCAACGCCATGACCGTCGGCCTGGCGCCGGCCGACCGGATCTTCTATTCCGCCGCCGCGGGCCCGGGCAACCCGGTGGTCTATGTGGGCTCCAAGACCGGTCGAGACGGCATCCACGGCGCGACCATGGCCTCAGCCGAGTTTTCCGAAGACGCCGAGGCCAAGCGCCCGACCGTGCAGGTGGGCGATCCGTTCACCGAAAAGCTGCTGCTGGAGGCCTGCCTGGAACTGATGGCGACCGACGCCATCGTGGCGATCCAGGACATGGGGGCCGCCGGCCTCACCTCCTCTTCCGTTGAGATGGCGTCAAAGGGCGGGGTCGGCATCACGCTGGACCTGGATCACGTCCCGATGCGCGAGACCGGCATGACGCCCTACGAGCTGATGCTGTCGGAAAGCCAGGAGCGGATGCTGATGGTGCTGAAGCCCGGGCGCGAAGAGGCCGCGCGGGCGATCTTCGAGAAGTGGGAGCTGGATTTCGCCGTCATCGGCCATGTCAGCAGCAGCGGCCGCCTGATCCTGGACTGGAAAGGCGAGACCGTGGCGGACATCCCGGTCGACCCGCTGGTGGCCGCCTCGCCGGAATACGACCGCCCGCACACGGCGCGCCCGGCGCCGGATATCCTGGACGCGGGCACGCTGACGCCGCCGGAGAAGCTGACCGCGGCGCTGAAGACCATGCTGGCCGCGCCGGACTTCGCATCGAAACGCTGGATCTGGGAACAGTACGATCATCTGGTGATGGGCGAGACCGTGATCGGGCCCGGCGGCGACGCCGCCCTGATCCGGGTGCCGGACAGCGCCAAGGGCCTGGCGATCGCCTGCGACGCCACCCCGCGCTACTGCCGCGCCGACCCGGAGACCGGCGGCGCCCAGGCGGTGGCGGAGGCCTATCGCAACATCTCGGCGACGGGGGCTGTGCCGCTGGCGGTGACCAACAACCTCAACTTCGGCAATCCCGAGCGGCCCGAGATCATGGGCGAGCTTGTGGGCTGCGTCCGGGGCATGGGCGCCGCGTCGGCGGCCCTGGCCTTCCCGGTCGTCTCGGGCAACGTGTCGCTCTACAACGAGACCGACGGCGAGGCGATCCTGCCCACCCCGGTGATCGGCGGCGTGGGCGTGCTGGAGGACGTGGCCAAGGCCATGTCCCCCGCCCTGACCGCGCCCGACCTGACGCTGGTCCTGGTGGGCGAGACCACGGGCTGGCTGGGCGCCTCGGCCTATCTGGAGATCGTGGAGGGCCGCGCCGAGGGCGCGCCGCCGCCGGTGGACCTGGGAGCCGAGGCCAGGGCCGGCGCGCTGGTGCGCGACCTGATCGGCGGCGGTCTGGTCTCCGCGGCCCACGACGTTTCCGACGGCGGGGTGCTGGTGGCAGTGGCCGAGATGGCGCTTTCTGGCGGCACCGGGGCCTGGATCGGCCCGCCCGACGGTGGCCCGGCCGCCTTCGCCTGGGCTTTCGGCGAGGATCAGGGCCGCTACGTCCTGGCCACGTCCGCGCCCGATGCGGTGCTGGCCGCGGCCCGGGCCGCAGGCGTGCCGGCGGCGGCGATCGGCCAGAGCGGCGGCGATGCGTTGACTCTGGGCGGCGATGATACGATATCTCTGGATGAGCTCAGGGCGGCGCACGAAGACTGGCTGCCCGCATACATGAACGCAGAAACCTGAAGACCGGGGATCCCGCATGCCGATGAATTCCGCCGATATCGAGCAGTTGATAAAACAGGCGCTGCCCGATGCGGAGGTGCATATAGAGGACTTGCGGGGCGACGGCGACCACTACGCGGCCTACGTGAAATCGGCCGAGTTCAAGGGCAAGACCCGGGTCCAGCAGCATCAGCTTGTCTATCAGGCGCTGCAGGGCCGGATGGGCGGCGAGCTGCACGCGCTGGCGCTGCAGACCTCCGTCCCCGAAGAGGCCTGAGGCCGGCCGGGCCCGACCCGCGAGACACAAGAGGAAAGCGAAAGACCATGAGTGACAACCCCGTTTTCGACCGCATCAAGGGCGAGGTCGCCGAGGCCGACGTCGTTCTGTTCATGAAGGGGACGCCCGTCTTCCCGCAATGCGGCTTTTCGGCAACCGTCGTGCAGGTGCTGAACCACATGGGCGTGCAGTTCAAAGGCGTCGACGTGCTGGCGGACAACTCGATCCGCGAGGGCATCAAGGAGTATTCCAACTGGCCGACCATCCCCCAGCTCTACGTGAAGGGCGAATTCGTCGGCGGCTGCGACATCATCCGCGAAATGTTCCAGACCGGCGAGCTGGCGGAGATGTTCTCCACACGCGGGATCGAAGTGCAGCTGCAGGCGTGACGGACCGGTCGGAAAGCTTGAGCGAAAGGCGGCCATCGGGCCGCCTTTTGTTATTGTGCGGCCGGTGCGCCGCCCCCTGCCGGATTGACAAGGCATCCTTGCGCCGCAGGCGCCCAGCCTCACCGTCGTGCGCGCGTTTTCGCATGATGATCGGGGCGGCGGCACATTGACGGCGCGGTTCGGCATCGCGTTTTCGGTCGCGACCGTCGTTCTGGTGGCGTTTTACATTGTCTTGCCGGCCGGACCGGCAAAGGCACTGTCCTTGATCGCCGCACTGTTCACCGGCTTCGGGGTCGTGTGGAATGCAACCAAACTCGCGGCACGAAGCCTGTCGGGGGCGGGCCAATTTGGTTTGGCGATCGCCGTGCTCGGTCCTGCCTTGGTGGCAATGGTCCTCTACTTGCTGAGAACGGTGCCCGAACCTTCACTGGCCCAAATTTTCGAGTCATTCGATAACGAATTGGATGTCCTGCCAATCGCCTTTATCTGTCTTGCCGCCTGGCTCCTGGGCAACGACCTTAATCGACTGCATCCCTTCGGTGGGTTCTTGGTGGCCTTCGCCGTCATTTCCGTTGTGTGCTACTTCAAAAACACCGGGGGATATGCGGATGCTGAAGTGGCGGAGGACTTTGGCTGGTGGAATGCAGACGCCTGGTATGCACAGGCGACGGGTGAATCCTTCGGCCAATTTATCCTATATATTTCCGCAGCTTACATAGCCTTGTTCGCCCGCATGATCTGGCGGCGGCGGCAGGTCGCCCGTGCGCGGCAACTGTTCGGGTCTGCGGGACCAGACGAATCGCGCTAGCTGGCCACCGGGACTTCAGCCAGTGAAAGGGTCAGGTCCTGCATAGCGCATGACGCGGGCGCGCCATCAAAGATGCCCAAGGACCTAAGGGATGCACAATTCAGGATCCGGGCCCGGCTTCAAAGGCGGCGCACGGGCCGCCTTTTCTATAGCCAGCTGGCCGCCAGGTCCGCCGCCAGCGCCTCGTAAACGGCCTGGTCCATCTGCTCGTCCGGCCCCGTGGGCGGGGCGAAGGCCGCCATGGCGCTGACCAGGCCGGCGACATTGCCCGCGGCGAGGCTCAGCCCGTCGCCGGCCTCGATGGTGGCCACCGTGTTGTCGGTGCCGTCGAACCAGTCGGTCACCCTGACCGAGCCGTCCTCGCCGATCACGTCGATCAAGAGGTCAAGGCCCACTTGGCTCAGCCAGAGCTGGTCGTGGGCGATGTCGGCGTCGAAGACCAGCCTGTCCGCGTCTCCCGCCCGGCCGCGGTTGCTCAGCCGGTCGTCGCCGTCGCCGCGGCCGAAGCGGTACTCGTCGTCGCCCGACGCGCCCATCACCGAATCGTTGCCGCCGCGGCCTTCGAGGATGTCGTTGCCGCCGGATGCGCACAACCAGTTGCCGCCGGCGTTGCCGATCAGCGTGTCGGCGTAAATGGACGTCCGGATATGCTCGATGCTGACATAGGTGTCGCCCTCGGCCTCGCCGCCCTGTCCGGTCCCGGCGTCGATGTCGACCGTGACGCCGGCGAAGGAATGCTTGTAGGAGACCACGTCGCCGCCGGCGCCGTTGAACCAGTTGTTGCCGGCATCGCCGATTAGCGTGTCGTCGTGGTCGGAGCCCCACAGGTTCATGATGCTGATGAGCTGGTCGCCTTCGGCGTCGCCGCCGGTCCCGGTGCCCGTGGCCAGGTTGGCCGTCACGCCCAGGGCCGAGCC
>Ga0056115_1001001_pt1 | contig 12884 bp, 8 predicted proteins | sample WorMetOlspDAHAB1_FD_77007 | JGI IMG/M metagenome (GOLD analysis project Ga0056115, IMG submission 77007) | Marine gutless worms symbiont microbial communities from Max Planck institute for Marine Microbiology, Germany - Olavius sp. DAHAB.1 ...
ACAATGCGCCTGAGCACTACCGACTCTGAGCAATCATGCCACGTTTCTACGACGACGAGCACATCATATCGTCCTTCCTCTAAACTGCGGCATAGCAACGCTGACTTGTTTCCAGCAGAACGAACGTTTACACAGCCAACAGACAGATATGCAACGCTCGTCATCTTAGGCCTGCGACTGAGCGATCGTGCCCGTTGCCGCAGCAAAGAGACCCGCTGGAACGCCGGTAGCCAGAGATGAAGGCTAAAAATAGTCTTGCGCACTGGCCTGGGCAACGTGACGTCACACCTATAGAGAGCGCACAGCTGATCTGCAGAGTAGGCTACCATCAGTGCAGTGCTATAGTGGTGCGCCTGGACTGGATGTTAATGGACGATGAAAAAAAACAATGCTAGACATTGCAAGACTGGACAGTTGTGGACTACGTTGCAGGTGTAGACACTGCAGGACTGGACACTGACAGATGAGAGTGCCATGGTGGAAGTAAGAGGACTGGACAGAAGAGAGACGAAAGTGCAAGACTGGACATTAACGGACTGGCTGCGTAGTGACTGGAATGTTGTCAATTACATGTTTGAAACTCGTGCTCTGTGTGTCCTCAGCACACAAAGACAAAATCTGGTGTGTTTTTACCATCATTGGCTGCGTCTACACTGCAGACTCGAGTCCCAGGTGTCCCAGTTGTCCTGAAATTCCAGAAATTTCAAAGTTGTCCTGAAATTGTCCTGAATTTTTAAATTGTCCTGAAATTTTAGTCATTTCGTACATATGTCCTGATATTGACCATCATTTTGCCGGAAAGTGTGGTTGATTAATAATGTTTGATATACGAATGCAAGGCACGACTACTGTTTCATTTACTTCGTTCGTGATATTGTAATGAATGACTGCTTTCTTGATGTTCATGACTTGATTTGTGCTAGGTAACACGTAATGATTTTGTATGTGTTGAGATTTCTGAGACTGTAACATGTCCTATTGTCCTGAAATTTACTAAAAACTTGGTCCTGAAATTTCATGTTTTACTGTTGGGACCCCTGGAGTCTTTATTTGTAGCCCATTTCAAGTCCACCATATGACCATGCAAAATTGCTTGCAAAGTCTAAAACAACAGTGCACTGCTGTATATGGTTGTTGGCTACTGAGAGTCTTTGAATTGTGTTTGAAAACGAGAAGAGGGTGTTGTAAAGTTTGGAAATTGGGTCAAGCCAATCAAACGTTAAATGGAAGCAGATTAGGTAGACAGTAACTGCTGAAATGTTCACTGTTGTTAGAAGAACTGACTACTTTTAAAATACAATATATTGATGCATTGTGGATCAGTCTGCATTGAAATTGTCCAAGTGTCGGGTGCATCACGGAACAATTGAGGTACTGACTTCCAACTTGTTGGCCCTGACACTGCAAAACTGTGAGGTCCGTACGTTAATGTTTTTGTGTACTGAGGAACATAAACAGCTGTGGCCAGAGACATACATTTGAAACTGGTTGGCACATCTCAATAAGGTATGATGGGGCCACACACTTATAAACATAGTTTGTAGACCACCCTCTGATGGATGGGCAACCAGTGGAGAGTGTCACGTAGTACATCGGTGGCCCTAATTATTTAGTGTGCATATGAATATGTGGTGCGTGTGTGTGTGTGTGTTGTCAGTTGACAACTGATTTGCGACACCTGTGCACCGAGTCGCACACAGGCACATCAGCCAGCGCTCCTCTTGCTGGCGGAATCTGTGCTCTTGCGCTGCAGGCAAAGTGAGTTTGAGTGTGCCCGTCTGCTGCTGCTGTATGCCACTTACCAGCTGTCAAGAGTGTACTACAACTAGTTTTATCCTGTTTAATTTGCCGTACTTATTGTGGTTTTGTAGCAGAGATGGCATGTTTAATTCAGTCTTGTGTGTTGTAATGTAGAATAGTACATTTCCGTATATATTGTAGTAATGATTAAAGGGGGCCTAAGTGGTTAAAACGTGGTCCAATATGCACAAAATCCCAATTTTTGCACCCGGAGTCCCAGTGATACTTTTAATTAAATCCATTACCTATGCCAATAGGAAGGTGCATATTTCTCAAGACAGAAAATAAGCGTTTGACGGAGTCCTCTTTGTCTGTAGTATAGTGGATTTAGTAGCTATCTCCAACTAACTGCCTGCATCACCTAAATGTCGCTAAAATGTCTCCTAGCTAGTCAGGGTCACCACACCAACAGATTACTGAGATGCTGGTTCTGCTTGGAAGTGAGTATGGTGCAGGCCATTTGCTGAACAAGATGTTGATCGGATTTCTGTGATACAGTTACCGAGAAGTCTGCTGTGGCCTTAGTGCGGTGCAGGTGTTGTTATCTGGGCAATGTGACTTCCCTGTGGAACAAAGCAGAATGGTAATATGATTGTAAAAACTTCAAATTGGTGAATCTTCTGCTGCTAAGTAAGTGTTGTAACCTTAGCGCTGCAGCTTTTGCAGTGTCTGAACCTGTTAGCTTGAACTTGTTGATTACGTCTTTCCATGATCCTACTGTGACACTGGGACTGTAACTGGAAACTTTATGCTGTCATTCAGGCTTTTGGGCAAGATTTGATCGTGCTTTCCAGTGACTGCCGTAGCAAAAAGAATGCACATATTAAATCTCCAAAACAAACAGAACCAATGATTATGTGTAACAGCCGCACGCATTGTTTGCGCGTACATGTGTGTGTGCGTGCAGTCCGCAGCTGACGTGGCGTGACATGCAACACATTGTTGTAATGACGGCTCGTCAGGTGAACTTGAAAGCTGACGACTGGGTTGTTAATGGCATTGGATGTAAAGGTGCGAATATGTCTGCTGATTGATGTCCATACTGGTTGCGTATTGTTGAGAACTTTAATGGGCCCAGTGCTCTGGCCATGAGTTTGTGTCTGTTAGTACAAGTCATGCCCTTTTATGTCACTAACATGCAAAGTCATGTTAGTAGTCATACCCTTTGCTGGGGTGGTGGTTTTTCCAGACTCTAGACTTCACTCTGCAGATGATTATGTGGTCAAACCATGGAAGTTGAACCTGCATACGAAAGAAGAAGTGTGCAGTGAGCAATCTTTGTTTCATTTCTTTTTTATACTTCAGCATCCACACTGCACCTGCCACCCATGACATTTACCATCTGTTAGGTTGTATTCAGTAGACAGTGAAGTCGCATTTCTACCAACAACAATGTGTTCCTCAAGCTAGCATCAAACAGACAGCATTCAACGCTGCTGTTAAGAATGCCATCCGTATTCACAGTTTACCATGCCGAGTACTTAATATCGAGAACACACACCATTTATAGAGAACAACACCTAGCCCTGCTTCTACCTGGGATAATTCTCCAGGGTTGCATACCAAACCCTTTTGTGCTTCCTTGACAGGCCATGCCACAACCACCAGCTGACTTGCTGTGTAGCAGCTGGCCTATTTAGCATCAACAGCTGTTGGCCTGCAGATCGCAGCTCCGAGACACAGAGTACGAGACAACTGAACCGGTTTCCAGTGAACAGCTGATTTGATGTGCAGGCAAGCGGCTTGAGTTGTTGAGTATGAATGTGTGACATTTCAGTGAGTCACCACTTCGGCTTTGGTATGATGGACGCGGCTGCAATGGTGGAACTTGCAATGAATTGGACTCGGGTGTCTGACCAACATCGCTGCCAAGTGGATTCTGCGTCTCAGCCGAGGTATCGTTTGTTTCACTTTAGTTGTTGCCGTGGTCCACTAATATTTTTACGATATTTTATTGTGATGCATTTGATGCTGAAGACACTCACGGTCGAAAGCCAAGAGTTTTAGAACCAAATATTGGAACCAGCTTTCGTCGTCAGTTTTGATTCCAGTCACAAGCATTCCAGTGTCTAGTCACTGAAAACAAACATGGCTTTCATTATTTTCGTTCGTTTATCTAGTTATTGCATCCATTGAGTTGCGTATAAAGCTGCTGTATTAGCACTTTTGAGGAAATATTTGCTATTTTGTCAGTAATTTGTTTTCTCACTTTTCTTGTATATTTGCCGTCTTTTACTTCATTTTTGTCACTATTTCAGTTTGAATATGTTAATCTAACGTCTATGACTGATGTACATTGTTTGCGCTGTTTGGTCGTCAGGAGCTTGGGTCAGAATGCAGCAGCCGACCTGATGATTAAGACAGATGGTTGTGCCGGCACAAAGAACGTTGTGCGGTCTCTGGAGCATGTTCAGGTTATTGTGACTCTGAGTGCCTCGCAGCGAGGTCGCGTCGAGCTGTCACTGACATCGCCGAGTGGAACGCGACAGATTCTGCTGGCGCGGCGTCATGTTGATGTGTCATCTCAGGGTCTGAACAATTGGGTGCTGATGACCGTGCATTGTTGGGGTGAAGATCCTCGTGGTGATTGGACTCTGACTGTTTCAACAACATCTACTTCAGGTGCCTACTAGTATCATATATATTCATTGTTCATTGTTGATTTGATTTTTTATCATTAATGACTTCATATTACTACACTGGACTTGAAGTTTTTTTGATATTATTTTACTACTCTCAGATCACAAGTATAGTAGCATTCCCTGGATAAAATGATAGTTTTTACATTTGTCAGTGGTCCTGCCTAGGTAGCTGCAGTGTTCAACGGATTGGCTACAGCATGTCATGTGTGCTGGGTTCTAGTTGCCCACAGGAATTCTCTTTAAAAAAACGTCTTGCGTCTTGGGACTGGAGGGCTGTCATGTGTGCGAGGGGCCTGTGTCAGAGGACTGCTCACTCGCAGGATGCACTGGCCACTGGTAGTGCTTGGCTGGGGGCCGAAATGTACCATCACGGGCGCTATAGGCATGAGTTAGATGGCAGAAATCACTAAAACAGCTACCATACTAGTGCCATAATTGAAAGGCAATAGTGTGCTACTGCTTGTCAGTTCACGAATGAAGCATAATAATAACAAGGAAGTATTTAGTTTATGCTAATGATAGTAAAACAGAGTACAGTAGTGTATTAAAATAAAATCGATAAAATGATGCTAAGAGAATATGTAGTTGATGGTAATGTGTGTGATGTACAGCAAAACTTACAAGCTGGTCGCTAGTGCTGTTTGGCACCGAATCACCACCACAGCACCTTACCGAGTATTTAACTTCAAGAACACAAACGGGTGAAGTTACTGGCTCCCAGTTGTTGACATTGCCGCTGCTTTCCAACAACACTGCCAAGCACAGTCCTAGCACATCATCTGCTGATGTTGCAAGTTCTATTAGCAGAACTGAGATGACATCTGATCACACAGGTTTGCACTTTTGCGCTTGTTGTTGTTGGCTTTCAGTCATTGGCGGAGACTTGGTACAAGTTTCGGGGGGGATGGGGTCGGCGCGTTAGCACCGAAAAATTTTTTTTGCCGTCCCCCAAAATGCGAAATTTGGGGGATGGCGGGGGACTCACTGTCTCTTGGAACTAAATGTTGGCTCAGTATTATCATGTATTGACGCTGTATATATTACCATATATATTACCCTTTAACGCCTGATTGGTGCCTATTTTTGGTTGGGTCCAGCTATATATCAAAATCAACCACATAAATTTTGAACCCCAAGTACAAATTAAGGCAAAATCCATGATCCAGTTTGACAATCAACATGAATTTTGTATTGAAAATGGATTTTGACTCATTTAAACTGAATTTCAATCAATATTTATCCGCACCATTTTTGGTTAGCTGCCTGTTACAGTATCCACTTCCAGGTCTGGTCAGTCATGTGTGTCATTACAAATGACAGCCAGGGGCGCTGAAATCGCGAGACTTGACAACGCGGCACCATATCGCAAGGGTGGACATTGCGAGACTGGACAACACGACACCAGATTAAACAGATCGCAACGGGTTGAACATCCGTCGGCCCAAGAAAAAATCGAACATGCTGAACGATAAGCGAATTAAATCTGGTTTGTCACGATTCGACAGCGGCGCTTATAGTCGCCTGCAGTTTCTGCGTGCTGCCAGCCATTCTGTTGGCGCTCATACGGAGTCCCTGCAGCCGCGGGTCGACAACAACAGCAACAGCAGCGAGGACAAAGACGAGAACAGGCAGGCGCCTGTGCCAGCAGCGCCAACTTCAGGGGCATCGGAATCGGCAACAGCAGCCACAGCAACAACCTTGGATGACTGTTGCGAAGTGTGCATCGTGGCTCCACGTGCTGGCTTTGCATTGGTGCCGTGCGGACATAGAACACGTAGACAGTATACAAGAGGACGCAATGATGACAAAGAAAACTTTTAGAAATTGATCTATCAGTCAATCACACAATCATTCACTATTTTATAGTGCGCCCAAACGTTGTCCAGAGAGCTGGCCAACGTAGTATGCCGCACGTAGCCATAAGTTAAACAGAAAGAAATAGAACTACAAACATAAAACCGATGAGAAGCTCATATCATACTCCCTGAATCAAACGTAAACTTGTAGTGAGCATCTACTCGAACACTGAAACAAGTCTAGCGATGTCCACCCTTGCGATATGGTGCAGCATAGTCCAGTCTCGCGATGTCGGGTCTCGCGTTTTTATTGGCCCCTGACAGTCATTTTATCATTACAAATAACGGATTAATCCAGGCATTTTTTGTTAGTCTTTGATTTGAATCCTGTTCAGCCAGTGTAAGGTAAACTGATCTATTGATTTGATTGACTGATAAACCTAATAAAGATATTCATACATTTCGTCAGTCTTAGTAGCTATATACCAAAGATAACAAAAACAGCAGTAGCGATAGGTTAATCTAGACACTATCATAGTATGCGCCTGCATATAAATCAAGAGCCCCATAAAATAAGCTTGTGTGTCGGTCACTGGTGTCGTATCTTCTGTTTCTCTCCTTCTCAATCTCTTTCACTGTGACAATTTGCAATGACATTTTCTAAACATTGGGGGGGGGGATAAAAGCACCTCCGTCCCCTCCACCAAATATTTGAGAGGGACGATCCCCCCTGTCTCCCTAAGTCCGCCCCTGCTTTCAGTGGCGACCAGTTGTTTGGCCACCACAAGCTGAGACCTTTCGTAGGCCTAATGCTGAACACGCATGCCCATGTGTGTGGTGAGCAGTCTTCGCCCAGTTTCTTTTCGTTTTCCAACCACACAGTACCTCCCGTCCACAACACTGGCCATTATTTCTAACCGACCATACTGCTTGGCCATCAGTGTACAAGTGAAGTAGTGTTCCTGCCAGCGCAATGGTTGAGTACACAGCGTTCATTGCTGCTGTTGCAAATCAGTGAGCCATTTTTCGTGAAAAATTTATTCCATTCATCTATGTATTTGATCATCCCGACAACCCAGGCTGCCTGGTTGCTATGCTCAGCGTAATGTGAGAAGGCTCAGTATTTGTATTGGCGTTAAGTCTCCTTGAATCCACTTCGTTGAGGTTACCTTCGTTACCAACATTACTACCAATATGCCAAAACTCGCCAGTATTATATATGGAGGGTGGTGTAAGGTAAACTTATTGATGCATGCTTCGCTTTGTTGTGTTGTAGTGACTTGTCAGCCAGGTACGTACTTGCTGAACGGAGTCTGTTACAATGACTGTCCATTGACTTACTATGCTGCAAATGTTACATCGGTATCAGGAACAACATCGCTGCCATTCGTTGGGGTCTGCACGCGGTGTAACTCGGTCGGCGTATGCGCCCGGCTGTTTCGGCTTCTGTTGACGGTTATCGGAATTATCGGCTGTGTCACCGTTCTCGCGGTGGTTGCCGCGTTTGCATGCCAGCGTGGTGTCTGTCAGCCGAGGCCGAAAGGCATCAGTCTGGACAGCATCACTGCGGCACGGCTTCATTCGCCGCGCTACATCACAAACGGACATATCATTGCTGGTCTGTCGTCGAAACCACTTCTCGGAGGTTCAGACACAGATTCTTCGGATGAAAGCGATGCTGCCTGCGAATTGGCCGATGGCAGCAACATTTAAATCATTTCCACGGTGGAGTTCTTTTTTTAGGTAATTTGATACTGCTGGCACCTTGCTGCATGATGGTTATGAAAGTGAGTGGATATTGATCCTGACAGGACATGGCTGCCACTTTTGTGGGAAATCTGGAACCTGGATCAGTCAGGGAATTGAAAGACAGTCAGTAAAAAGAAGTTGGGGAGAAACCAAAAACTGGGAGGAAAGTCAGGGAGTTTGTTTTGTTGATGAAAAAAAATTTTAATCAACAAGATATACTTTTTTCTATCAGTTATTAGTTAGATTGTTTTGCTTTCTAGGGAGAATCTACAGTTACCCATAGTCAGTGTAAAGAAGAAGTTTCTTTTGTTTGCCATATTTTGGTGTCCAAAATTTGCCAGGAAAAATCAGGGACCTTGTTCTGTCTGGGAAGTGGCTACCATGAAGACATTTTTTTCCATTGTGTCTCGTTCGTTGAAGCCGATTCACCTGCGCTTTTTTGCCGCTGTTTTAGCAGATGGTGGATATTTTGGTTGGCCTGGAAGCCCAGTGGCAAAACCACGTGCCGTGTTACTTGAAAGTGTGATATCAGATCCCATTCAGCTTCTGTGATGCTCTACTTGTCGCTGATATTAACGGAGCAGTGCTTTGCAGTTTGTGTACTGCTTTCATTTTCCGTGTGATTTGTCGATGTTGGCATTACTGCTCTGTCATGTAAAGTACGATATTAACTGTTTTATTCTCTTAATTCAGTGCATGTGCGTGTGTGTGATTGTGTGCTTCAGTTATTTATTGTTCACGTAATAAACTAATGATGCACTCATCATTTTGTTGTGTAATATGTAAAGTTTGCTTTCTTTTATTTTTACAGTTGTAAGTCCATTAAAATTCTTAAGTCTTACAAATAAGAATTTTAATACAAATTTGATTCAAATATTCTATAATTTACGTGAACACGTGTCTATACAAAGTGGAAGTGAGCTTGTTGAGTGTGTGTGTGTGTGTGTGTGTGTTTGTGTGTGTGTGCGTGCGTGCGTGCGTGCGTGCGTGTGAATTTCGAATGCTATTCGACATTTCCACAAGTGTTTATACATCACTTGGGGTTCTTGTTTGCACCAGTTTTACTGCAGTGTTTTTCTGTTTTTACACAGTTTACGAACACCCATGACGCTAGGATAAATTATGTTATCTGCTGATTCTGTCATTCATGGTGTATTGTGAATGTGTTGTGTAAATGCGTTTGTGACTCTCCATCCAGTATTGTGAGCTATTCGTCATGTTGTACATTTATGCTGGCTACATTGGCAATTTCACATATTCGTTGTATAGACAGCTCCCGTTTTTGTTGTTTTCAAGCTGCGTAAGTTGAGTTCCCGTATTATGTCAAATCATGCGTATTTATTTTGACGTTGGCTTTGGCTTCCTCTGGGCTACTGGCAATTTTGTTTCCAGTTTATGGTCCACATTTTTTACAGAGAAAGACAGAATTGGTCCAAGGCTAGTATTGAACATTATGGCGTTATCAATTGCTGCTTTTAATTGTAACTTTTTGCAAGTATATCGTTTGCAGAATCCACGTATGTTTAATATAATATTGTGCACAAGTTATGATTGTTTTGTTTTGTTCAAACAACCTGAAAATTTTAGTGAAAATTAATTCGTCCAAGTGATGTTCACATTCTCATACTGCTTTAACAAACTTTGTATACTGTGTATGCTAACCATTAGAGGTGAAAGTGCTACTAAAACCCAACCAACCTGTAGAAACATATGCTGTCATCTTCAGTGTCATGTGGTTGTCCTGATGTTTTCGTTGCATTGCTCGTTTCATTGCCCCTACTTCTTCCCATGTATTTGCACGAGATATGAAAACGGTAGGAAACAATAGTTCTCTGACTCTCAACTATCGCACATATATTATCTCACTGATAACCTTTTAGCTGAACTATAATTTTATAATTAAGACATTCTGTTGAAAGTAAAGTCAAACCCCAATTGATCAGTCTTCTGCCAATTTTTTCGATACCAAAATTGCAGATAAATACAAACCTTATCTCATCAAGTGTACTGCGAGCCAGCATTTTGTGCTATTTGCTTAATGTGAAACAAAACGCTGATATACTGATGTTGATATTACTACTGCACATTTTTGCCGGCAGCTTGACATGCACTGTTACATTGATGTTTGTTACCATTGTTGTGTCGTTGGAAGGAAATTATTTTTTGCATGGTGTATATTATTGCAGAGGTGAAAAGACAAATTTTGTGGGATCAAATGTACCTGGATATATCTCCCGACAGTCCACATTATCATAGACATCTAGTAGCGTATTATGTTCTGTGTAATTTCTGCACAGTTCATCTTATTTGGTCTAGTCAGCATGTCTCAAGATAGTCGCGATGCATAGTAGTGACGCAGTGTTATTCCTGCTGAATTATCTGATAGAATACGTATTTTTGCAACAGCTTCATTAATTCAATGGACTGTCATGCACTTCCTAGTAGATTGACGTTAAACAAGAGGTCGTTACACTGGAGTAAATTTGCTTTTGTATAAATTCATTGAGAATTCTGTAGAGTATTCGTTGAATGTTTTCCACTTTTATCTAGACATGATGCCTATAGTCATTCACATTGTTTAATATTTGTCTTATTTAAGAAGAGTTACTATCTGTTGTGTTTTTTGACTTTGCTTGAGCCTCAAGTTGCGTGTATTTTAATGTCATGTGACGTTTATATATGATTTATGTACGATTTACCTGCATGCAAGTTAAGTTAATCCTGGCAGCCTGATGATATTACGTAGTGTCTACATTGAATTTGTTGATGTACTAACGTTGTCTATTACAGATGTATGGGTTAATTTGTGGAGATTACATATTTTGCCATCATATGGTTTACTAGTCTTTCTAGCAGTTTTAACAATTATAATAACAATGAAAGATTTGTATAGCGCCATGTAGTCAGAAGACGCAGATGTTTCTTCTTCAGTGCCTGACATTGTGTTACATGTATTCAACTCTGAATGTCGGATAAGCCGTGCCTAGTGATAAGTGAGTAGTGGAATAATTCCTTCAACATACCTACAGTTCGTGGTAATAATCAGCTGAAAGTAACGCTGACCTATTACTGATATTTTGCTTGCTTCATTTTTGCTTTTTTCGTTGTCATTTTTGATTCCCTTAGTTCAGTGTCCGTTAGAGACATTTTATCCCATTAAATCCTAAAACTTCACTCCAGCAGTCTTCTCGAGACCCATTTATATCAACTGCAGAAGACTACGGAAGATAGAACAGTGGAATATCAAAAAACTATTTAAACACACCAGCTTAGTGTTGAATAAAGAAATGAAACGTTTTCAACTCATAGATTTCTTCGTTTGTTGCAGCTGTGTAACTCATTGTAGTTGAATGAATTTTGGGCACTACACTTGTACATTTTGTACATTTGGCTTCAGGTTTGATTGACTGTTGGTAGTGATGGGCAAATATCGGAATCTGTAAGTAACAGTTGAAAAGTGTAAATGGAGGTTTTGCGCCTGTTTCAGTGCCTCATCTTCCCGTTTATTTTACTGATGCATGGATGCGCTGATACTGATATGATTCAATTTTGTGCAGCAAATTCGCTTGAATTAACACCTCCTGACCTCGTTTATTGCAAATGGCAGTTCGGCGAAATTCCAGATTTAGTGATGCTGGTGTATGTTTGAAGTCAAAATCGAATTTCACAAGTTTTTTAGTGAAATCTGAAGTGATATTTGGATTACATTTGCCCACCACTGCGTAGTAGCTGTCCGACTCCAGTTACTGATATTTCATTACACTGTACATGGCATATTTTTGTATTGTAGACTGCACACATTCTCATTGTTAATGCTAACAGTACGAGGCTAGTATGTACTAGTAACTTCACAATCCACAGTGAAATCATTGCAAACTAACAATACATTTCGATAACAGTCACTGCATGTCGTTTGTGTTACTGCTAATGCACCTGTTTGGAGCAGGTGTGCATTGGTGGTTTTAGGCTGGGGCCGGGGGCATAGGCCCCCAGTTTTGTTCCAGGCCCCTCCCCAACTTTACTGGCGACATGTGAATTGCCCCTCCACCCTGAAAGTTAAAAGCCATGAATGAGTCAATCACTGCCACCATTAACCCATTTATGCCAAGTTTTAGTTTCAGCTTCAAAAGTGGTTAATTCTGTTACAAGGACTTTAAGTGAATGTATTGATACAATTCTCATTTCAGTTTCATTCTAGTGCAGAATTTAGCAAGAATATAGCAATTGTCCCAAAAGGGAACAATGGGCAATAAAGGGTTAACGTTGTGTGCAGTAATTTAACATTTTGCGGAGTCCCCAGATTCTCACATTAGCAGAATCGCCGCCTGTGGGTGACTCGAGGCCAGTTGTATGAACGTTACTTTAAAAGTTTAAATGTCACTTAACTCCAGATTATAGTGCCACTCAAGATTAAATCCGTTCTTTAACACCCGTGCATAAACCTATCCTGTGATTGTCGTGCAGTCTGTACCCAGTAACCGGTGATAAAATAGCCTACGTTAGTTCTACCTCTCCCGATTAAATCCTATTTTACTGGAGAGCGTTAAAATTTGTAGAGTAATTTGACGTTTTGCTTCCGTCCCCAAATGCTCTGACTCAATCCGCTTTATAAAATTATTGGATCGGTCATAATGGCACAGCCGGACACCTTAATCCTGGCGTGTCCAGGGACCAAGATTTTCTAGGATACAACCGCACTGCAACTAAGTAAATTATATAGAAAAACTGCATACAGTCTATCCAATGTTGTATAAGCCGACGCTCAAAAACAGCCAAAATTAAATGTTATAAATTATAAGCATGAATATATGCGCTAGCACATTTAAATCTGCCAACTGCCAGCTTTAAATGTATAAGCTAGCGCATTTGTTTCATGCTTATAATTTATAACATTTAA
>Ga0056115_1001002_pt1 | contig 12870 bp, 10 predicted proteins | sample WorMetOlspDAHAB1_FD_77007 | JGI IMG/M metagenome (GOLD analysis project Ga0056115, IMG submission 77007) | Marine gutless worms symbiont microbial communities from Max Planck institute for Marine Microbiology, Germany - Olavius sp. DAHAB.1 ...
CAGTCAGATGATGGTTGGAGGAAGAACTCCGGGCGCCGAGAGCAGTCGATCTTCGTTCTTCTCGCACCGCGAACACCCCTCGTCAACGGTGTTCAGCACCCGGATGTCGGTCACCAGTGGACGTCAGACGCACTTATCATCGTCATCGTCATCGTCATCCGCTGCTACGATGACCGCAGCTGCTGCCGCTGCACTCGCCAGCGACACTTCATCGACGTCTCTTGGACATTACATCTACGACCAGTGCAGCTCGTCCGCGTCAGTATATTTTCACTATGCTGTCCAGGGAAGGGAGCTGACCCCCCGCCGAAAAGTTGAATCTGAGGTCATAAATTGCCTATGACGCTTATAAATTACATTATTTTGTGTTGTGTCTTAACAAACGCATTTATCATTTGCATATGCCCCCTTCCCCCTTATATTGCACCAACAATCAGCACGATGTTAAGGGGTGGGGTGAAAATCAACGTATCATGTTACATGATAAAACTTTATTTTTGACCTTGACCCCCTATTGAAGCCCCCCCCAACAGTCGAAGCAAAATGGTAAATTACTGTGCAGATTTAACGTTATTGGTGGCATGTCTGAATCAGTTACGGCTTAGTTTTAACATTAAGGATGGAACAATTCATATTTCGCCACGAAAATGGGGGTGCCTGACTAAAAACTGGGCGTCTATGCCTCTTCCCGGTCCAAGCCTAAAACCACCACTGATGGACAGAGATTTCCGGACTGTGTCTTGGTAAAATAAGAGGCGCATTGATTCAGTTGCGGATTTAGAGGGGGGGGCCAGCCGGCTCCGCCCCCCCCCCCTCTGGGCGACGGACTGACACCGTCGCTCACGGTCATGTAAGGTAATGCTAAATTTGGATCGTTTTACTGTAAAACATGGTACTCAGAATATTCAAAATGATTGCGACCAGTGGCTTTCTGACAGCTTTAGAGTGCAACAAATTCGTTTTCGGCCGGGGCTCCGTCCCAGACGCCACTGGGGGAGCTCACAGCGCTCCCCCAGACCCACTAGCTGGTTTAAGGGGTACTACTTCTAAGGGGAATGGGGAGAGAGTGAGAAAGGAAAGGAAGACGGGGGAAGGGAAGAGGAAGAGAAGGGGAGGGACCGCCCCCCCCACTTTCGCAAATCCCTGGATCCGCCCCTGCATCGTATATGAAACCGTCGGCCTGATGAAGAGCTGGGATAAACTAACGGTGGTAGACGTATTTCGGTTTTTGTTGTGTCGAGTTATCTTTTTTTTACTTTCTGACCGCTTTTGCTGTTCGTACATTTTATAAGACTGATTGATTGTTTATGCACGTACCGCGTGTCAGACGCAGGCCCACATGTACGCTGTACATAAAAATGTACGCGTTTTTTAACTTTTAAGTTGACCAGCGAGCGCCTTGATGTCGGACATAAACGACTTGATTTACTGTACATATGCATTTCTTTGTCAGGTCATTTTATGCATTGTCATGTTATTTATTTATTATTAGTTTTTCTGATGATTTAAGTTTTGCCGTTTTTCTAATATTGCATGTGATGATGGCGAAATTAAGTCATATCATAAACCCTGTAACCGATGGAGGCGTCGAAACAAAAATCACAAAAAAAACACAGAAAATGCTAAACATTGAAATACCACCAGCAACGTGCTATAAAAAAACAGCGATACATGTACGTAGTGCTGAGTAAAATGCATATGTATGCATATGTATGCATATGTATGCATTAATAAAACGTAAAGCGGTCGGACTTAAACAACGAACCGAATCGTAATATCGTGTCTGTAGGAACAGTAGCGGTGGCGATACCTCGTCTTCAGGTCTGGCAGGGTTCGTGCGTCACAGTAGCAGCTTTGTGAGCGGCGACCGACAATCGGTTCAACTTTCGCAGCATGCTTACGCCAACCCAGGTTTCACACGTTACTGTCAGGGATGTCAAGTGCTCGAAATGGCCTCGACCTCGGAGCCAAAAATTACGGCCTACTTCTTGGCCTCGACCATGTGGCCTCGTAGCCTCATTGTTCATTGGGGGCAAATGTGTAGATTTGAAAGTCGACGTCGCTCTACCTACTTCCAGATAACACCATTAGGCTATTTCATATTCCCTAGTCCTCGAGGAACTAATGTTCCCCAAGTGTAACGAATGACATTTGAAATGTACGATAATTACTTCCATCTAGTGTATGCTTCTGTGTTATATTTTTGGCTTGCCCTCGGCCTCTGTGACTTGGCCTTATGCAATTATGGCCTTGTTAACATCCCTGGTTACTATAGCGTGGACAATTGGGTTATATGTTGCATTTCGGGTACCAGTAAATTTAACGAGGGGAATGTTGTGCGGCATATACGCACGCTAACACAATGTGTTTTTGAATTGGTCTGAGATCAGAGATCAGAAATGCGTGTTTGTAGTCTCTGTCTGATGTCCACTTTATACGCGCTTGGATGTTTATGATGCCGTCACATTCCTTGAAGGCTAGATTATTTAACAGTTTCCATTAAAAATGAGCACAGGAATATGATAAGTCTGTATTAAATATTCTATGTGTAACCTAATTAGTGACGTCATCACTTGCTGTGTTTGAAGCTGCGATACAGGTAAAATCAACCCATCTGATGTAATCATGTTTTAAAACCAGAAAAATAGAAGAAAATATGGAAATAAAGAAAAGTTTACATAAATATCCATCTGAAAGATCGTTTGGATATATATATAGATCTAGAATTCACATCTTGCTAAGGCGAGCTGATTCCAGAGAAAGCGCTGACATCATTTACCGTATCTGACGCATATCGCTATATTTGCGACTGCGTGTCAGGCATAGTTATTGAGGTCAGAAAGTAGGTGACGCATAGCATAGCACCAAGCAATAATATAATAATGCTTGATTCATACTTTAATATGACGAATAAATCTAATCTTATTTACAGGCTTTAATACAATTTAATACGATTTTTTATCATTTGGTAGTGGCTTACTTTATTGGGCCACGCTGTACGAGTATATAGCTGTACATGTTGCGCATTACCAACGAGCGCAGGTCGTATGGCGGGCATCCAGCGGTTGGATTCTTCCGGCGCTTGGTCTCGTCAGAGCATGCTCAGTTCGACGTCGCAGCTGCGCAGCGCCAGATCGTCTCTCAGTTCCAGGATCAGTCACTATCTGCCCACCATCCACGGCGGCAGTGCCCGCTCCTCGATGACCAGTCCGTTCTGCCTGGCAACACCCTTCAGTACCCGCTCCAACAGTCCCAACAACGGCGCCGTCGGAGCAGAGGTCGCTATTTCCGTTAATCATCGTCGTCGTCATTTGTTACGCCACATCAGCTGAACACGCAGTGACAAAATCCGCAGCCAGCACCGTATAGTGATTTGCCTCCCCATTTCTGGAGAGGGCAGGGGCGTCGCCAGGTCAAAAAATGTGGGGTGGAAACACACGGTGAGCACGGAGCGCGAGCCTGTAACGGGAGCCTGGTGGGGTAAGGGGCGAAAACCCTGAAGCTGAAAACCTTTAATTTTGGATGCCCAACGGGGTTAGCAAATTTGCCTCATATTCTGTCATTTGTTTAGCGCGATTCCGTGAAACAGTGACACCTCTAATGTCTGCGTACTCTAACGTCTGACAAAGATATGCGTTTTCAAGTCCTGCCTAAAGCGTTCAGATTCGACGGCCGGATCACGCACCGAATCAGGCAGTGAGCTCCAAACCGTTGCACAGTACTGAGTCACTGTGTATTAGAGTTTAACTTCCCATGCACTTGATACAGTACTTTGAGTGGCTTTGCAAACGGGGAACTATAATGCGATCTCGTTTAACATGCTTACAACCGCCCAGTCTGTTACAAACCAGTTGCTAACTCTTTTTAGATTTAATGTGTTCACGGCGTGCAAAAAAACCAAACGAAATTACCGTTTCAGGTTCTGGTGAACACGGCCGACCTGGAATTCTACTACGCACACCCGACGCCGTACGGCAGCTCCAGTCCGAAGATCGTTCGCCAGGGGTCACAGCTGCTCTTCTCGCCCAACTCTCGTCGTTCCAGTTCTTCGGGCACCGACTCTCGACGCTTCTCCAGTCGATTCTCCTGTCTCCAGGTTCCGTTCCGTCAATCACGCGACATGGATTTTCGTAGCGCCGCATGAACGGGTCGCCGCCGACGGCGTCCAGCAGTGGGGTTCGGGATCTACTTCATGGCCGATTGGGAAGATTTTAAAAAAATACAAGTTCACAGCCCTTCTCCGCGACTATATTAGTAATTTAAAGCCGTTCCGTTCGGAATAAAACGAGTATGCTTTCACAAAATGGTTTGCCAGTTCTTGGTCGTCAATTGCTAAATGACAGCACGTATTTACACAATCGTACGCTAAGTAAGTAATATATGATTTACATATAGCGTCGAAGTCCATTAGGAGCATATAATTTTGGCTACTGTGAACTTCTCGAAAATTAACAATCGACGCCGCGTACTGCTGTCGTCTATTGATTTGCGTGTGCTAGATTCCCGAGTCGAGCTTGGACATCTTCGAGGATGTGGAGCCTTCTCCGTCAGACGACGAGTACGCAGAGTCGCTGGGTCAGGACACTTCGCCCGTCAATCACGACGGCCACGCGTCACAGGCGACCAGCTGGTACGACGACACGGCCATCTCTCGATGCGCAAGTACCGCCAGCCAGAGAGTGTCAGTACGATAAACGACCATCATCTGACCGACTGTTCGGCCACCACCAGTTCGATGCCAAATCGTCTCTCAGTTCCAGTATCTGCCCACGATCCACGGCGGCAGTGTCCGCTCCTCAATGACTCACGAGTCGATGACTCCGTCCTCCGTGACCCGGTCACCCATGACCTGGTCTTCGATGACTCGATACTTCATGACCCAGGGTCGATAACCTTAGCTCGCAGTAGGCCCAATGTTCTATCCGGTGCGCGGTGCGAGTATGTCTGGATACTAGGCTGCTGTGAGAACAGGTCGACATCTTACACTCGGACTACCGCATACCCGTGGAGTTGATCCAGTCGTATGGAAGCCATTGGAAAAGAAGGCAGTGAGTTAGTGAAGAGTACATATGAATTTTAATGATCGCGCCGACAAGAATAAGCTCATTTCGGGGCAATGAACGAAGACGGACTGCATTAAAATCGAACTCCAGATGACGACAGGGAGGCTGCCACCGATGCTACGATGACTGCGAGAGGAAGTGGAGAGAGGAACGAAGATGCGGATGACTGAAAGAACTTCGCACAATGATGATAGACTGCATGAAGCCGCGCAAAGCAGATCCGCCGGCGGCCGAAGCAAGAACAGGTCGATATCTCACAGTCGACGTCCGCGATCTTCCTCGACGTCGTGGACGCGCCAGCCAGAGAGTGTCCGTCTATCTCCTGGGCGACTTCGACGCCGATGACGTCGACGACACGCCGACACCGTCTCCGAACGCGTGCAACAAAAGTCCTCCGCTGAACGTCAGACGCGTTCAGGCTGCGAGGGAGCGCAGACAACGAAGATCGGAGCCTTCCAACAACACTCCAACGTCACCGCTGCCACCAGTTGACCAGGCGGCGACCATCGGCAGCGCTGCAGGTGCTACCATGGAACCTATTTTGGCCCCCTGTTGTTAAGCGAATTATTACATTGTATAACGATTAATGATATTATATTATATTATGACGTTTTGTCGTTTTATGTTTAATATATTTTATTATACATTATACTGTATTATATGGTAAAATAGCCACAAGTGGTATGAGAGATGAGGAACCGGGTGCGGATCCGGTGCTACCATGGAACCTCGCAAGACCCCGGAGGTCCAGCTGAACAGTATGGACCGCGCAGTGGGCGTGGTGCTCAGCGCAAAAAGGTTCATGGTCCGTTTTCGGTCGTCAGTGGTCGTCCCGTACAAGCCGGACACTCCCGTTCCGCCGGACATGCAGCCACCGGATATCCAGATTCATCGGACGTCGGTGAAGGAGCCAATCCGGTTCGTCTATGAGGGACCGCTGCCGTACACGAGGAACGCCGGTCTTCAGCTGAAGCCGACCATGAACCACCTGCGAGTTCCAGGCCGACCTCCGCCGAACGTTCCGCAGACGATCGTCGAGGAGGACCCGGTGCTGATCACACCACCCACCACTCCTCCGTGCACAGCGACAGGCCTCGAGCCGCCGTCAATCAATCAGTCAGTCAACGGGAATTTTTATAGCGTCTCTTGTACAAGGCGTAGACGGAGGCGCTTACCTGTACAACATATGAAGGAACGAAAGCGACGAAACGTAGAAAACAGGTACAAAAGTAATATGAAACAAGAAACGAAAAATGCAAATGGAAACTTTTAGGAAAAACTTATCGGTGTATAACTGTCAGCCATATGCTGAAGAAACGTATCAATCAATGAATCAATTAATCAATCAATCAATCAAGCAAAAGCAATATAAAACAAGAAACGAGAAAAAAATACCTAAATTTGACCAAAAAAACTTGTAGAAAAAAGTATCGGTGTATAATTGTCAGCCATCAGTCAATCAATCAAGAATTATAGCGCTTCCCACAAGGTGTGGACGGAGGGGGCCTAACACTGTAAATATGTAGAAAAGGAGGGAAACTGAAATAGATCTATAACGAGGAAGTGAAAAAAGCGCGAAATTCCAAAGCGTCGACGCACACGATGGACAGGCCTGGAGCCGCCGTCCCCTTCTACCCGTCGAAGGAAGAACGCTTCGTCGTGGATTGCTCCTCCGGTCATCGACGTCATGGAAGTTGACGCGACGCACGCAAAGGACATGCGAGTCGAGTGTCCCGGAGTGCTTGTAGAACATCACAACTGACCAACCGACCGATAGTTGAGCATACAGCAGGGTGGCCCAAAAAGTACGGAATTATCAGTGTAACTAGCATTACATTTGTTGCCGTTTAGTGCGCAGTTCAGCACAAAATGTGTAGACGTCTTGCTGCGTGAACGAAAAATAAAATGGGGATTGATTTTTTTGTGCAGCCAATTTTCTGCGGTTAAAATGTCGATTTTGTGTAAACGCAATCATGTTTTCAGCTCCAAATGCAGCATTTAAGCGTTCGCATTGTGGGAAAGTGAATTGAATTGCCCGACAAAAAAATGTCATTTTTTTTCTGTCAAATACGAGTGTCTGCACCACGAAACTATAAATCGGTGTTAAATATTCTAATGAGTGACATCGGGCCTACCCGATATGGATAAAATGTGTTAAAATGCTGAATTTTAACTTAAAAAACGGAGAAAACGGAATTTTTTGGGGCCACTCTGTAGATATACCTCTGCACTGACGCTTTTCTTCGCGCCTCGACTACTGCAACGCAATACGTCTGCACGATCTGTTACCGATTCATTTATATTGAAAGCTTTCGAATTAACGTGACTATTAGCGCGTTAAACAATTAGTCGCGATTTAAAAAATTAACGCCGTTAAAAATTTAACGCTGTTACTCAAATAACGCTATAAGAACGTCATGGCATTAGCAAAAAAAACCAATGAGAGATCGAAAATGCCCTTCAGGACAACGTTTATCCCCCCCCCCCACACACACAGACGGGCTACTGCGCGTTATGTACTTCTCGCTAATCGTTGTGCTGCAAGGTGTAGGCCTGGTATTTCAAAAGCCTAAGATGGACATAGGGAGGGGGATACATGATATGTACCTAGTCCCTCAGTACGCTGTCCCACATAATGCGTTAATAACGAGTTAACGCGATATTATTTTTGATTGCAGCGATTAAAAAATTAATCGCGCGAAAAAGCTCTAATTATTATTCGTTAAAAGTCAAATGAATTCGCTTAATTCGCATTTTTCCAGGGCTTCAGCAAATTACTGATTAATTATTTGACGGCACTTTCGGCACAATCAGGCTATGCCGCGCGCCTAAACGTTGTTGAAAGGTTGATATCAGACAGAAAATTAAATAGAACACGCGATGATGTACGAAATATATGTGAAAAGTGAGCGACGATAGTTTAATCTAGGGCCTATACTTAGTGCCGTGCATTTATCGAACTTACACCAGCCAAACTGTGGAGTGCTGTCACGTCCCATATCAACAGCTGATGAACTGATCCGGCTTCAGAGTCTCCATCACTCTTGTTGATGCTGCTGCGTGGATGCAGAATGTTGCAGCAAAGGCACTCGCAAAATAATAGCCTAATTTCATTGAAACAGCCGGTATCTGGCACCACCAGGCAGTTGAGCTGGTCCAGTAACTGGGAAGGCAGGCGACCATAATCACAGAAGACTCCAGAGAGACCACCTTCCTGTTTCAGCAGTTATCAGTGGCTTTGCAAAAGGGGAACTAACGCGGTCTCGTTTCAGAACACGTTCACATCCGGCAACCAGTTATTCACTTTTTCTTAACTATATAGCCTATGGCTTTGTGCTCGCGGGCCATGAAATAATATGCCTAATAATAATAATAATAATGCCCCAGACACAGTGTTGGTCATTTACGCGGATGTCTGCAGCAGCCAATAACTGTACTGATAGTGGCAAACTTGCCAATAATATTGCCTCAGGGTTCCAACTCTTTTGCTGACAAAAAAATCCAGGACTTTTCCAGGACCCCACGAAAAATTTTCCAGGACCTTTTCAGTGCTCGCGAATATTTAAATATGAAAAAATGGCATTTACTCACAATATTCATAGTGTATTCCATTGCAGAAATTTCAGCATGAATCAAAATGTGGACGTTAGCCGTTCAGAATTTAGAGTAACTTATTTACATATGGTCTCTATATTGCAGTAATTATAGAAACAGTTTACAAGGTATTCAGTTCCAGGAACTTGCTGTCCAGCTCTGAACGAGAACTGTCAGCTCATCATTTTTGCTCGGCTGCATGGCACATGAACCGCTAGAAATTTTTAATGCATGACTTTCAAGGATATTTTTCCAGGACTTTCCAGGACCTTTAGCATTAATTTCCAGAACAGTTCAGGACCAAAGTGATTTTTCGAGGACTTTCCAGGTCCTGGAATTTTCAAGAAAAAAAATCCAGGACTTTTCAGGAGGCGTGCGAACCCTGTTGCGTGCACTACGAAAATAAATATTATGCTCACGGATCAAAAATGAATATAAGTCAACCGCGCGCATTGGACAGGAGGATGATGTTTCATTTTTAACGTAGTGAAACTCGTACACGCTGATATAGTTGTCACAAAACGATACAGAACGTAACCACACGCACACTCGCACAGAAAATATCGGTTCCCGAATAAGGAGCGGATTCGCGAATTTTCCGAAGGGAAGGCCCGAGCCAACAGTGGGGTCTGCGGACAAAACCCCGCAGGAGGTCCGAGGGTGTGACCCACGCCCCTGAAAGCAAAATGCTAAAATAAGTGCAGACCTACAAATATTTACGTTTTCCTGTATAGAAAATTTAGGATTTATCCGGGGATGAAGCAGGATTTGGATAGTAGGACCTACAGGCCGGGCCGTTAGATTGCAGGGAAAAGGGCCCGCCGATGCCCCCTCGAGTCCGCACCTGCTAATGACACCGTGTACGACAATTTTACAAACAATTCGTAAGTGTCAATCTCCATCTAGCGGATTTGTCTGAGGCATGCCTTAGATAAATATGTTTGTGTATGACAAGTTCGTTGTTGGCGAGACCAGACACCGGTTTGTCCGTACGTGGCATGTCTGAGGCACATCCGTTATATGGAGTATGACCGTAAACGACGACAATCGACAGCAGGATCGTTCGGCGACATCACAGCATCTGCATAGATGTCTCGGCTGACTACGGCGTTTCAGTTCCGTCAAAGAAAATTCGAACAGGTTGCTTGGTTCGTAAGGATTTACTGGCACTCTCAGCACAGTACCGCGTCTTTAGAAATTATGCTGCGATATTAACGAGAAAGTTTTGACAAATATTATTCCATCTAACGGATTTGCCTCAAAAATAAAATGAAAGAGTTAGAAAAGAACACAAAAGATCACAGGGAAAAAAACACACAACTGGGTACAACGCAATGAACCCAAACGACTACAGATATCCCTCTTTAGTCGCCTCCGACGTAAGACAACAGATTACAGATCACTTCTAGTTCTAGTCTCCAGCTAACAGTTTGCAAATACGTCGACATACACCTATAACTTTTACTGCTGTATGGTAGTGTTGTAAAAATTTCATGAAATTTTAGGCTGGAAAGTTTTCATGAAATGTTTAAAAAAATTTCACATTTTAAAGCAAGTACCCGGCATCTTAAGTCATTAAGTAAACCAGTTAATGGCAAAATATCTTTTGTTATTTATGAATAGTATTATGTATCTCCTAAACTGGCTTTATACTTTAACCACGTTTTCAAAAAGCCTTAAGACACCCCTAATAATGAAAAATTGGTGGTTTCATGAAATATTTTTGAATGAAACGTTAAAAAATTTCACGGCAGTGTTAACTATTTCAAAGTGAAATTTTTTCATCGTGCATCTCCACTGTCTGGTATTCCGACAATATAAGTAAGACCTAAGCAAAGTTTGACGTACAACCAGAGGCACAAATAAGTCACATCACAGACGAGTCTGATACAAAAAAAAACAACAAGCGACTCCAAACAGAAAACAGCCATGGTTACGAGGTTGGCTGGCGGTTGAGACTAAACAGCATTTTCAACACAGTGAAGTTATATGGTCTAGTTACGAGGAAAATATTCCCCTCTCAGACTCTCCCCCCCTAAAAAAAACCTAAGCAATCTGATCCCAGTTGAGCTGCGACGACACAATTACGAGAACACTGAATACACATCTTTACATATCACGCTGTACAGTACGAAGACTGAGCACGCTGGCATCGGACAATATCGAACAAACTGCCAATACTGAATCCATGTTCTGGGTCGAGCTTAACAAAAATAACTTACAACACGCACGCAACACGGCGCAGAAATCGACACGGAGCGGAGACGACGAGGACAGCGCTTACAAACACTTACAATTCGGTTGCAGTACGACCCGCAATAGTTTAGAGACATTTAACTCGCCTGCGACTGGGTATCAAAAACGGTTGCCGGGCAATTCGCGGACTGGACGATTTTCGAGGTCTAACTGTCCGCATTGACATACCGTTCGTAGTCTCACTGCTGTAGAAAACCAATGGCGGAAAAGCCAGTTTCCTGAAAACACAAAGTAAACGACCCTGCCACGCCACAATTACTGAACTTTTCGATAAAAATGCACGTAAATCGAGCAAACATGATACCTGACTGAGTTTATTACGTCGTCACGAGCACACTGAAACACGCATATTAACACAGAAGCGACTGAAAACTGCAGAGTAGATATGCACAACAGCTTGCACAACAGCTTGCAACTCGAAATGGTTTACCCGACAAGAAAAACCATATTCAAACCACGGCAAAGCCGTAAAAACCTAAACGGAAAAATCTGCGGCCACAAAGCCGACGAGTTTGCTGTCGACATTAAACACTTGTCATTTCATTTGAGAAACTTCGGCCGAATGCCCAAGAAACTAGAGTTAAATTCTTATGAGAATTTTGTCTAAAACCTAAACAATGCAAAATCTGTTCCTTTCCATGCTGTGCGGAGATTCAACATAAACAGCAAAAACAGCACAAATTTCAACACGTTCGGATCCAAAATCCACCGAAAATGCTAAGCAGCAGTAAGCAGAGATAATGCAATTCCCACGTTCGGGAAGTCCGCAACAAAACATTAACAGTATAAAAAAATCCCGCCCTCCGAAAACGTTGCAAAAAATCACATTAACACATCTAAACTGTACATCACACAAAGCGTACGAAAACCGAAACGAATATAAGTCGACCAGATGAACATTAGATCACGAAGACTGATTGACTGACTGGGGTTTAACGGCACTTTCAGCACACACAGACTACATCGTGCCTTCAAAAAGTAAGCGACACTTAAAAGAATTGAAATTAATGAGAACGTTGAAAATGTTACGTGTTGCAAATATATTACATAAAATGATATCCATTACGAAAAAACAACTCTTCAATCTGGTCTTTGCAGGGGAAAATCTTTTGACACAGCAGATATCGTGAGGGTGAGTGAGTGAGTAGAGTTTAACGCCCCACTCGACACAATATAGGTAGTCATATGAGGGTAGTCATCAGCCAATCTCTTGGCACAAACAACACTAAACAACACAGGAAAATACACAATTCAATAAACCTAAATAACTAAACACAATAAACAAAACAAGCAAACCCTGATTTGGTCGCTTCACACTGCCATCGGCCAGGAAACGAGGTGGACTTTAAATATTCTACCAATCCCGGGCACCATTCTGGGCTTAGATCACGAAAATAAGACGACAAAAACTCGTGCATAGGATGACAATACCACAGCTGTGTAGTTGTTAATAAATGGTTTGCGTAATGAAAGAGAAAAATGAATGGCACTCCAACACAATAACGACCAAACAGCTTTAAAAGCAAAACAAGTGTACCATGCACAAAATATAAGCACAATTTACTACATAAGCCACCCAGTGGCTATCGTCAACTGTTGAAATTATTCTACTGTAAACAAACAGCCGCTAAGCTATCGCAAAGTATATTCGTCCTCTAAAATTCGCATCTCGACAACAGACCTACTTCCAAATCTATTCAAGTATGAAATTTGCAGATATTGATGTTGAATCTATCCTGCTATTTATCAGGTGTAAAATATTCTATGTTGCTGATCAAATGTTGCTCGTTAGTTATTTATATTTAATAATAAAACGTAAACATGAGGCATTTCCATGACATAAAAACTCAATTTACCATAACTGAACCAGTCTTGAACGTCTTTTGCAAAATAAATCAAACATAGAAAATTATACGTGCAATAAACTGAAGTATATATTTAACATCCATATCTATGG
>Ga0056115_1001003_pt1 | contig 12870 bp, 8 predicted proteins | sample WorMetOlspDAHAB1_FD_77007 | JGI IMG/M metagenome (GOLD analysis project Ga0056115, IMG submission 77007) | Marine gutless worms symbiont microbial communities from Max Planck institute for Marine Microbiology, Germany - Olavius sp. DAHAB.1 ...
AACTGCACACAGTCTATCCAATGTTGTATAAGCCGACGCTCAAAAACAGCAAAAATTAAATGTTATAAATTATAAGCATGAAACAAACGCGCTAGCTTATATATTTAAAGCTGGCAGTTGGCAGATTTAAATGTGCTTATGATTTATAACATTTAATTTTTGCTGTTTTTGAGAGTCGGCTTATACAACATTGGATAGACTGTATGCAGTTTTTCTATATAATACATATATGTACACCAAGTACATTTCTTGTATATATTTTTTATTCTCGCCCAACACACTTTATGTACGTACTACGTAATGGACTAAATTTTATTAATACGTTTACATATTAGAAATGCACAAACCATGAACACTTTCACAAAAAGGCTGAAAACATAGCCTTTCACCCTGGCTTAAAACACAACTGAGTGTTCACACTTAGTTCCTTTTACTCCAATTATGTTTTAATAGACTGCAAAGATCTTCTAAGAGAAGTAATTCAAGGCCTTTTCCTCCAAGAATTCACGACAAATTCAAGGCCCTTGATCCACTATGTATCAATAAATTGCAGTATAAAAGTTGTAAGACAACAGTATACATTTCAGCAGTTGCAGTCAGGGTTATTTGCTTCTATCGGACGGATCGGACTATCAATTAAATCCGAATTTTTAACATGGCTAGAATAACAGGTGTCATTACAAAGTCCACAAAACCGAAATCGAAATGTGAATAGTTGCAGCAAAATGCCTGTGAATGATTGGTGAAACAAGTATGCCTTTAGTTTGTGACAGAAATCGGTAAGGGAGGCAGATGACTGAATATCAGGAGACAAGCTGTTCCAGAGAATGGACGTAGCAACTGAAATTGAACTCCGGCCGACGGTAGCTAAACGATATGCCAGAACCTGCAGCGGGTGTGATGAGGATGAGCTCATTTTAAATGACAAATTTATTTGGAAGAGTTAAAATTCAAAGCCATTGCAAGGCCAGCCTCAAATTCAAAGCCAGTACAGGAACGCTGGCATATTTGCGCTGCTGTCATCAACATCATTGACATCAAAGACACAAACCATGACATCTCACAGCAGCAGCAACAGTGATCATGGAACAGTGACAATAATAATGGAACGTAGTAAAATAAAATACGTGTACAACTGTACATAACCACTAACCAACCAGACACAGAAGCTAATCCTAAGCCTGACCCTACTACTAAACAGCATGCAGTAGCAAGCATTCAACTAAATATTGTCACATGTCCTGCGTATCTAGAGAAATTCATCCGAGGCAATGTTGTCGCACAATTTTTACTACTTTCTGTCGTCACTGTCGCTCTCCCAGTGGCGGCAATAGTGGTTAGTGAATGAGTTTTACCATTTCGAGAAGTGAACGATGGTCGTCCAGTGACTCAATGTGGTCCTTCAGTGTACACACAATGTCCACGACATTCTCGCGAGGGTGAATTCCACTCTCAAATCGGCAGTACATTGTCCGCCAAAACCTACAGCAGCACACATTAGACACAGAGTCAATTCCAAGTTCAGCACGGCATTGGCCAATTCTCATAGTATTAGCAGGCCGATATGGAGTATAATTTTAGAATTTAGGAAGAAGAATCTTCGGGGAGAAATTTTGGCTAGGTGGAATTTAGGCCAAACTTAACACAAATTTGGCAGGAAAAAATTACAACAAGTTGTTGATGATCTTGCAAATTATATTTAGCACACCTCAGTACCGCACAGTCTTGATCTATCGCACGACATGCAACTTTTAATTTTATACGAAATAATATCTTCATCATGTAACTAATCTGGCCTCAGATAAATAGAAATTTTGATTACACAGTATGGAAAACTTAGGAGGAATAAACCATCATATTAAATCATCTCAAGATTCGATGTAAATCTTTCACCAGATGGTTGAAATGGAAAAATCAAAACTGGTCAAAAACATCTTACAAAGTAATTGTACAAATAACTGTGTCCCAGAACTCAATCAAACTTGACCCATTGACATCAACTGGAAAAAAAACTCTCATGTCAAAATTCTCTGGTTAATGAAAAAGCGACACCATACACTATGGCTCCAAAGTAAGTTTGTAAATAAATGTTCAACTAAGTAAGGATTTTTCTAGGCAGCACAGTTAAACGAAGTTCATACTATGGTCTGTGCACTATCCAAATGAAAACATCTTCAGCGACTGTTAGATGAGTGTGGCAGCAGACTGTTCTAAGTTCATAATCCAGATGCAACTATCATAAGATCACTATGATACGATGCAACTGCTAGCACATCAAATGAGAGATCAACACAGCAGACTAACTTGAAACTCTGCGAGTTGGTGACCGGAATGACGATCGACTGCGACAGCTCGTGATCTTTCTTGTAGAATGGATTCGTGAAGTCGGTGACGTACTTTGAGATGTGCGCCCAAACCGAGTACGTCCGATCGCGAAGTCTGCACATTTAATGCACACACATTCACGCCACTTTGTGTTACCAACTCAACAAACAAAAAAGATTTATGCAGAGACCACGATGTCAGTCGTGAGGGAGCTCATCCCCTTCGACGTTTGAGCCGGCAAGAGTTAACCCCATTAAGCTAGCACATAATAAGCCAGTATACCAGCAGTCCTGATATCAGGGCCGACTGCTATGCAGAACTTACTGTTTCTTCCCTCAGCGATGGCCGAAACCATCGTCAGTACTCATTGCAGCTACGCACAGTGGGACGGCCAGGCTGAATGGCCAGGAAATACCAGGACGCTATACCCGCCAAAGGTTGTCACCAATCCCAGTACTAACCAGGCTCAACGTAGCTCAAGCAACATTGTAGTGATTCCCGCCACGTTACAGCATGTCTGATCAAATGTTGTTACTATTCGTACTAGCAGTAATAATACTAAATACCCAGGACGATATTTATAGTGATGCCTATAAGGCGCCAGCCACATGCAATAGTTCACTTTGGGTCATCAGAACGAAAGTTGGTCAGTGCCAGGTGGCCGCCAACTCGTAGGCCAAGCTGCAGACTAGACCTCTGAGTCCGCTTGTAGGCTGCTAGAAGCCGAACATTTGCCATCGCCATTTGTATTAGTACTCAACTATAAGGTTGATACTCACTGACGGTCCCTTGGAAGGCTAAGTCGACCTAGGCACTGCAGTCAATGTGCAGCCCGTGCCTGAAGTTGTGTATGGCAGTGATTTTCGGTGAAAAACACAGAAACTTTTTGTCCACAGCATGATTTGATCTTGGGACCTCTCGCACCACAGGCAAGTGTGCTACCACTAGACCACTGCGACCTGAGTGAGAAAATGCAACTTCACCGTAGGTCGAGTCGGTCCTTCTCGCAGTTTCCGACGAACGTTCCAAACTGACAGGAGTAGACATGGTCGTGCAGCGACATGAGGTATCGCTCGTTGAACTGGAACGCCGTTGGGAACTGCTGCGTCAACTGCCACACGCAGTCCAGAAACTGCGTGAACACGGGAGACAGTTCCTTGGCGTCGACACTGGCGATGAAACCACAGCGGTCGGTGAACTTGTGACCGAACGACAACCAGTCCTTCTCCAGCAACGTCTGCACGCACGCACACGCGCACACATACACACACACATACACTGATCTCAGTGTCTGTGCAAAGGTGTCTGCTACATGAATATGTGCAGCTGTGAAATCATATTTATGCAATTAAGTGCTATAACACTGTTGGTTAGCTATACATCATCTCCAAAATGATCCAGTGTTGTGTCGCAAGGTAGGACTTTGAACCCTACTCACTCGTTCACCAGCTGGTCTCAACGTTTCATAACTCTTCATTTCAACCGGCCGGGTTCTTGAACGCCAATCATAATAACAACACGAAAATTTATAAGACACCATAACGAGTCACTCCAACGGCGCCTAAACTCTGTTAACTGTAGAGTACATGCATACGTATAGAGTATGGCTTGCGGCGTGGCTCAGAGGTTAGGACATCAGTCTTTGGCTGGCGGACTTTCCCTGATCTACGCCTGATCTATGGTTGACAAGTGAATACTTCATGGGTAAAGTGTCTGCTATGGGTCAACCAACCAGGCAACTCAGCCTTCCATCCCTTTTGGGTCAGTAAATGAGTACCGGTAGTAATCCATGCATTACATAGATCATGAGGGTGGAGACCATTAAACGGCAGACCACGGCTGCATATGGCTGTTTGGTAGCAGGTCAAAGTCCTGTGGCTGCGGGTTTAGCCTATGGCCTACAGGCTGTACGCTTGCTCTGTCTGTGACACAGCAGCACTCCTGCAGCAGCTTGTGGCACTATATAAGTGTTATGCCTTTTCTTACCTTTTACATACAGAACTAACAGCCTATTCAAGCAGAGCTAAAGTGTGTTAACATCTGCAGCAAACTCCACTGCATCCTCTTAAGGCTCAACTGTTTTAGCAAGCATTCACCTGACAATAGATATTACAGGTGGCTTGAACAGCTTTTGCACATCTTTTTCACTTCCGTTTTATACTGATCTTATTTTTTAGTTAAGTTCCCTCGGTTTTAAAAACATTTTACACTGTTAAGCGCCTCCGTCCACGTTTTGTTCTATAAAAAAACTTTGGTGGATGAACTGAATGACTGCTAACAATGATCAAATTCCAGCTGACGTGAACAGACCGACTAAACTCAGCTGTCTGCCAGTGTCACTTATTATTATTAGGCTGCCACTGCATATAAAATATATTAACAACATCAAGCCGACCATCAAGATATTCCCTACATTCTGCTTCTAGTGATCAACTTGATGTGCCTTCAGCCAAACTGTCCACCTATGGAGCTCGTGCATTCAGCTGTTCTGGTCCTGCAGTTTGGAATAGCCTCCCACTGGAATATTTCAAGAAACTCATATTTATAGATATTTTAGGCGACATCTTTAGACCTTCTTGTTCGCTCGTTAATAATCCCTGCAATGCTCTAGCTAGATAATGACCTTGCGAGTGCTGCACTCAACAAGTTTTTGTTATTATTATTATTATTTAGTATTAAAATTGAGATGAAAAACAACAATAATAATAATAGACAAAACCATATTTATAGTGTTATCATTCATGGTGCAAAGAGTGCAAGAGTTCACTCTGGGTCCTCTGAGCCAACGTCAGTCAGTGACAGGTGGCCACCAACTATAGGCCAAGCTGCAAACTTAACCTTTGAGTCAGCCTGTGGGCTGCTATAGGCCGAACATTCACCCATCGCCATTGGTAATATTACTCAACCATAAGGTTGATACTCATTTACCGTCCCTCAGAGGGTGGAAGGCTGAGTAGACCTAGGCATTGCAGTAAACTTGCAGTCCATGTCCAAAGCTGCATATCGCATCAATTTTAGTGAAAAACACAGAAACTTCTCGGCAGTGCAGTTCGATCCTGGGACCTCTTGTGCTACCACTAGACCACTGCGACCTAATGAAATAGGAAATAGTGCGTGGGCCAATGTCACCTGGAAGCCTTCAATGGTGCGATAGTACGGGTCAAGCATGATGCAAGCCAATGAGCAAGTTTGAGCTGTGCGATCCCATCCATCGGAACAATGCACCAGAACAGTGATGCCTTCGTGGATTGCCTACACAGCATCACTCAGTATTAGAAAACAACGTCGGCTGGTTGGATGGCATTTAACGGCACTCAACAATCTCGGCAGAGTTATGAGTGCCATATCAATCTCTTTGTTCAGGGAAAGGTGCTTTAAATTCAGGTCAAGTGATGCATAGTCTTCAACCAGTTAGTGAAACAGTTACTGGCACATAGTTTTCGAGTTCTATTTTATACTAAATATTCATAGATTGGATTGGATGTAAGTTGTGAACATCCAGATTGGATTACTGGATTGGGTTGGGTCAGCAAAAATGATCCATGAACAACTCTTTGAGATATAGACAAAATGGCGTTACACTGTCACCCCATGATCAGCTGAAGTCGCACTTATGTGCTATAGCTTACAGCCTTCTAGAGAATGTCCCGGTGGTCTCCTCCAGTCGTCTGGGCAAGAGGTCGTGAAGATCTTCTTGGTATCTGCTTTTCGTCTGGCATTTGTGCAATGCGATCAAACAGGGAAAGACGCTGTGAATAGAGTATGTCCGAGAAATGGGGTTGTGTGGGATTTCATTGTTGGCTTTACATATCAGCCAATTGACTAGAATTATTGATTGATTTGGGTTTAATGGAACATTCAGCATAAAAAATCGTGCCTGTGAAAAGTATGAAAGACATCACGAGATTAAGTCTTCGCAGCCAATAACTTGGCTAAAATACTAACAAACAAAACCGAACGACACAGAAAAATACACAAATCAATAAACCTAAACATAATAAACACGATAAACACAAGTTAACCATCATCTGGTCATACTTATACGACCCTCGGTAACGAAACAACCCAAAACACAATTATGCACCTGCTAAAATTCCACCGTGAATGCAAAAACTGCACACAGATATTACCATTATACAATCACTGCGTCAGACCAACTGACTGCTATGGAGTTCACTCCTACTGCAGATGCCACACTGTTATTAATGCAAATGTTTGACAAGACAAGGCCTTTTATATTTCACGTATTTGCCAAGACGCTCCCTTTTGACCGACTGGCACAAATTTTGGGTTACGTGTTCATCTCGTGGACGTTATCAATTCTGCAAAGTTTTATCGTAATTGGTTAAGGGGTTTGGATTCTGTGATGGGTCAAATTTTGACCATTACTACAGGAATGCGATGTTGCCGATAACACAGGCTTGAAAAGATAAAGTGATTACTAACATATTACGCATGTTGATGATATGTTAATATTTTGCAAATTAACACTACAATTACCTTGGCAACAAAGACAGACGCGTCGATGACAGATTTAATGTGTCTCATCCAGCCACTGCTTTCGAGTCCGTTGAGAAATGCTGACATGGACGGGTTCTGCAGTTCGCAAACTAAACACAACAACACACACACACATTCATACATAATAGAAAACACATCAGATGCATATCTACATCCATCTAGCAACAGCAATGACAACGGACAGTAGTAAAATCGGTGAAACAATTCTGTCTCATATGACTTTCTCTGGATACATGATGCGACATGTGACTTAAATTTAAATCAGTGCTTACAACTGCATGCTGTTTAGTAGTAGGGTTAGAGTTAAGGTTAGGCTTAGATTTAGTGTCATGATGGTTAGAGGTTATGCACACGTATTTATACTCCCCCTCTCCCCCATACATAAAGTGAACTACTTTCCATTGTTATTATCAGTTTCCCAGCCTCATTGTGCAAAGAATGTCATTAAACCCCGATCAATCACTAAGTTATTATCATACAAAGCAAGCGATTTTCTGCTATAAACTTGACTTAATATCACTCGATAAATATATAAATGTTGCGATGAGGTCTCGCTGCTGTAGCAGAGTCAGTAACCTGATAATTACCGGTGACCAATCAGTCACAATAAGTCATCATCAAAAGTCATTCGAATACTTCATATAGCTCAACATTTCCTCGAAATAAATAGGAAATATTTTCATTCATCAGTGATTGTAACTTGCTTGCACTTGAAATGCTGGATGGTCTGTACTGGGCAAATAGTAGTTGCATACGTGCTCAAACTTCAAGAAGCTCCATATTTCCAAATAACTTGGAAACAGATTTTCATTGTTGAACTTACGACAGAGAATGTCGGTAAAAAAGCAGAATTAGTAACAAACCTTCGACAAGTTTCTGGAGACTGGCTCTCATGACATGAATGTTGTCGATGCCCCAGAACTGAAACTTGATGTTTGTGTAGAACGTTTCGTTCTCGTAACCTTTGCCGGTCGCACGGTTTGCCATAGCGTTGATCTGCACAACGAATTGCACACGATATACAGAAACATATTTAACACAAGTATCAATAATGCAATAACTGACATATTGATTATACGATACACTGACCAAACCAAATAAGACAACAACATTAACTCTGTCCCGAATGAGCTGCATGCCACATAACTGGAAAAAAAAAGATGCATAAACAAACAAACCAGAAATAGAATCTAACTCAAAAACTGAATAGTAAATTTCTCTATGTTCGAAAAACGGGACAATGTGACATAATTCAACCACAGTCGGCAATTAAGTATACATAATATATGTGCCTATCAAAAAGCAGCCAAACTCTCTGTGTGCATCTGAATCTGTGTATGTGAAACCCACAGTGACACAGGCCAACCATCGCACAGCCAGCAAGCACATGCCTATTGCAGAAGTGCAAAGAATAGAATAATGAAAGCTTTATTGAAACCACAGAGAAGAGGTTATTCCTTTGTCCTTAACACATCAGTGAAACCATTATAGGCAGCAATTTTTAACTTTTGCAACGTCTATACTGGGTGAAAAACACTGCTTCTGATAGCTTTTGGTGTATTGTTCTGATTGTGTTTTGACTTTAATTATAATGCTATTATGGTTCTACCATATTATGTGTGGCACTGGTCAACTTTTAGGCGCACTATAAAATAGTTAATTTGATTTGATTTGATATCCCGAAAGGCCATGCTAAAGTTTGTGCAGACCTCCAACATGGGGTGTGCCCCTGAACCCCTCTAGGGACTTCCATCCCCACACTCCTAACTTTATCCCCTTGGAAAAGTTCTACATCCACAGTGGTAACTGAAGGCACAGTCTCAGACCCTCGCGATGGAGCCATGCCCCCTTGATTTTCTATACGATAGAGCCACCGCTGGCTACGGCGCACCGCGGGGCATTTTAAAGGGAATTTTCAAAGCTGAATAACCTTCTTCCCTCAACTATCTCCCACCTGACACTTAATGCTGCATTTGCATCTGAGAATCGCGCTTCTGTTGACACAAAATCAACATTTTAACAACAAAAAGTCATTAAAAACTGCATATTTTGTGTAGAACCGAACACAGATTGGACAGGACCCTCGCATGAAATAGGTCAGGGGGTCTGCGGGGAACGTATCCGTGCCGAGCCCCCCCCCCTGAGCCCCTCAGTTCCCTTGCGTAAGCAAGTATTGTGTGTAATTTATGGCGAATGGAGGTAAATTACACACGGTAAATCTGTCAATAGCGGTCCGTGTAATAACTCAAAATAGCACTCGACTGCATAGCTGATTGAGGATCCAGAAAGAAGGAAAGGGTCGGAAGGGCATGTGGGACATCAGAGTGGCGCTGTCATTACAGAAAGAGCCAGCATACAGCCTAGGCCACGTCCCCAGCTCGCAGTCACGGACTTCAATAATAATAATAATAATAATAATAATAAAAACAATTTATAAGGCACAGTAACATAGCTAGAGTCACTACAAGGGTGCCGAAGCCATACACTGCCCAAGTCTGCTGTTTTAATAATGTAATATGCGCTTAACAAATGACGAGTGACAAACCTTTGGTCTCATGTCCACGACGAACATGTACTTCGATGACGGATTAGCCTTGCGAATGGCTTGCAACAGAGACTCGTCTTCAACACATCGTGCACTGAAGCCCGACAACGGCTGACTGCAGCGACAGATGGCTGCCTGCGTCACAACATACAACACGCTGTCTGCTAGTTCTCTAGCGTGATAACAAAACAAGTGAAGGCATAGCACTTACATAGCAGTGGCGTGGCTCAGTCATTAGGACGTCGGTCGGGATGGCGGACTCCCTGATCTGTGGCAGACATGAGACCACTTCGTGGGTAATGTGTCCACTATGGGTCAGCCAACCAGGCCAATTCAGCCTTCCATCCCTTAGGAGTTGGTAAATGAGTAGTAATCCACATAATTACATGGATTACAGGGGTGGACGCCACTAAACGGCAGACCAGGGCTGAGTATGGCCGTTCATCGTATGTAGGTCAAAGTTCCGTGGCCGTGGGCCAGCTCTGCCTGTGATGCACAGTGCTGCTGCAGCTGCAGTTGCCGCTCGTGGCACTATACAAGTGTTATGCCTTTGCCTTTTTACAAGCTGTATATTGCAGCAGCATTGTGCGTCACACAAGAACCAGTGTACAGCCTAGGCCGCAGCCTAAGCTCGCGCTCACGGACTTTCGGCTGTAGCCAAAGCCATACAGCCATACATAGCCCTAGTCTGCCATTTAATGGTCTACACCATCGTAATCCACATAATTACATGGATTACCACTCATTTGCTGATGCCAAAGAGATGGAAGGCTGAGCTGGCCTACTCATGGTGACAGTTTATCTACAAAGTAGTAACCTGTTAACCATAGATCAAGAACAGGTCAGAAACATGTCGGCTGGCCAAAGACCGACATGCTAACCACCGAGCTATGCCACCAAATTTCTAGAGCGCGTAATAACAAAGAAACAAGTAAGTAAAAAGGAGTATTCCTACAGTGCAGTTAAAGTTGGTACACAATGTGCTGTGATCCCACTGCGGACCAAAAAAACGTCCCAGCAACTGTGTGTCTGAACTGGATGTATGACAACTGATGTCATATATATCTAGTACTGAGCACGAGTCTGAATGGGAATATCTGTGTAACGATACTTCATGTTTCAGAATTAACTTACCACTAATACCAGTGTCTTCAATTGCTAGCTGTTCTCACTGAATGTCGGTGTCGTTAACACATTTGTTGCAAGTTAACTTGATTTTATATGACTCGATAACTTTGCAATAAAAACATCGCAATGCCTCAAAAGAGTCATCTGAAATCAAGCTACTTAATTACATTCAAAACAGTAAGTCATTAAGTAAGTAAGTAAATAAATAAAAAGATCGATTAGTGTCTGAAATGACAGTCACTGGGAAAGGAATGACTGAAAAGATGAGTCAGTAGACATAAGACAGCAAAGCCTGGTAAGCCACAACATGACCCAATTCTCACAATGAAACCAGACTGGATGACCTACGAACCGACCTGATTGTCACGGTGCAAGTAGGACAGCACGGGCAGTCGTCCTCTGCTGCGAAAGCGTGCACTGCTCAGCACTATTGGTGTCGGAGCTGTCGATGGAATGTAAATAAATCTCGGATACGTGTCACACAACTAAACACAAAACACACAACAATATAAACGGTGAACCAATTATACAGCGAGACAAAGTCCAAATTAATTTATATTCTTTCATATTTTGTAGTTATTCAGGCTGTGGGGATGTACAAATTGTTCAGTCCTCTTGTGAATGCCTGACAAAGTTGACTCATGCCTTTTACAAAGCTGGATGGTGTTTTTTCCAGACTTCTGCACTCTGTAGGTGAAGATGCGGTCCAGTGGCTGGCAAAGCAATTGAGACAAACAATAATAATAATAAAGATGAAGAAGATGAAGAACCAGACATCTAGCCATTCCAACTTTTGATTTTAGCTTCATCTTTTTAGCCCCCAGGATCTTTACATTAAAAAATAATAATAATAATAACAATAACAATAACAATAATGAAAAAGTTATACAGTTGTTTGTTTGACTAGTATCATTTTTAAGTGAAATAATTTCTATCACTAAGTGCACATAAATAAACAAACTTAAACGCACAAAAAAACTCTGCTGAAATAAACACATTCAGGCACACACATGCGGGCCACACATGCTCGCACACACATCTTACCTCATAGTCTTTGTTGAGATGCGACAGAACCCAATTTTCATTGGGAACTCCCATGCGAAGGTATTCCGATTGCAGATCGAAAAAGTTCCAGCCAACGTGGCGCTGGGTGATGTCGACTGCTGTATAGTGGAATGCATACAAATCCTCCAGACTCGCTGTACGTACATATATTATACACAGATCCACTATCAATATACATACAATATGAGACACACAATATAATTGTACATATACAAACAGATTACATTACAGCACTGTTAACATAAATGTCAGATGGACAGAGAATTACACAAGAAACTTGGTCATCAGCAAAATATCATTCAATACTGTTGCACTTGAAACAGATTCTATGCTACAACTGGATCGATGAACATATTCATATAACAGTGAGTAAGTAATTGTGTCGTACAAAATTTTACAGTTTTGAAACTATAAGTTCTATCAGGTCATATAGTTTCAGAGTTTGTAAGTGTAAAATTCTGCAAACACATGAGTTATCTGAATCATCACGATGCTGAACATTATGTCAGAAGCTTGAGTTCGAATGCTTTCAACAGTACACGCACAGAAACTCCATTCCTGAGCCACACAAATTGATGTAAAGTGTTCCTGGGCCCCACAGTCGTAATTGTAGGGCAGCATGCATTCCACCACACTGTGGTGGTTGTGGTCATCATACAGCGGCCATGGCATGACTGACGATGAAAAATTGCGGCTATGGATGCAGGCTAAACACCATCACCACGATGGGTGTCTACATAGCCTGACTGTAAGGCATTGGGCCCCCCCACATTTTTTAACAGTTCCTGGAGCCCAAACATTACACTTAGATAACTTAGATCACTGCAGGGCGAGTGTTGCACCTGGCTGCGAAAGACGATTCAGCGACGAGTAGATGTCCAGGCTGTCCTTCTCCTTCGGAACCACAAACGTCACATTGAGGAAGTTCTTGCCGTGGATCTGAAGCGGCCAACCTGACGACGTCGCCGTCAATTTGTCGACGCTGCCGATGTGCATGTGCGACACCTGAACAAATGAAGGCAGCATCGTCATTCGTCAACTGTCTTGCCTCAGAGCATTCTCAAACTTATAAGTTCAGACATATACACGGGGACATGACTGAAGTTTACCAGATTTTCACTGACAAAAACTAAATTGCAAAAATGTTAATTTACGATTATCATGATTAGACATGTGCCGATATATATCGCCAATATCACGATCCACCATATCGGCATATTTTGGCGTATCGCCATATCGCGATATTTGTTGAACTATTGGCGATCCGCTTTCACGATACTGAAAGC
>Ga0056115_1001004_pt1 | contig 12866 bp, 7 predicted proteins | sample WorMetOlspDAHAB1_FD_77007 | JGI IMG/M metagenome (GOLD analysis project Ga0056115, IMG submission 77007) | Marine gutless worms symbiont microbial communities from Max Planck institute for Marine Microbiology, Germany - Olavius sp. DAHAB.1 ...
AAAGCGCTGCGTATTACGTTCAACTCTTGCAAAACCGTGAGTACCTACTACCTACAGTATGGCCTTAGCAACGGTAAACATAGATAAAATCATTAAAGTGACGTCAGCGTCATCCTATGTATACAAACACACAAGCTACAAACTACAAATAAAACTACTACACGCAAACAACGCATAATTATATTGTAGCTAGAGAACAAACCTATTTCGGTATTTAGTCCAGTTCCAATAACAATTCCTCGGCATTTTCCAGCAGCAATGTTTGTCCCCTTTTGGCACAAACACCACATCAGATAAATATGACTGACAGAGCGCTGCTCCGTGGCTTTAAAAGTAGGTTTAATTAATCTCAGGCAACAGTTTGAAAATCTAGTCTATGAAATCGTACAATATGCTGGATATATAAAAGTTTCAGATCTTCAAAATTACCCAACTCTATAGTTCATCAAAATATAACACCATTAACAGACTCTGTATCAGTTAATTCGCGCAACTTAAAGTTTGTAACTTTTACCAGACCTCCAGTTTCTTTAAGGCATATGAACTTACGGATAATCTACCAATTAACATACGGTGGCACATTTTATATATAACAAGAAAAAATCGAAAATAACTTTAATAGCCATTCAGGTATTCAAAACTGTGTGTAATGACGTTATGTTAGACAAAGCATACAGGTCTTCCTGTTTATGCTCACTGCAAGTATGTCTTATGTGCGGTGTTCAATATATTGTCAATCATTTCCATTGGTTAGGACGTTAGAAAAATAAACATGTACGATTTAAGTGCAGTCAACAAATCATATAACATACGAAAGATAAAAATTCCGTTCAAGGTCATTCAAGGTCATGAAAACTGAGTGTGACAGTTCACATACAACATCCTATCAGAGTTCTATTGGATAAACGAGAATCATTTCCCATATAATATAATTTTCCGAACCAGGAATATAGGAATACATATTAACCAGCAAACTTAGTGGCTGCGAATGACCACGGACATTTTTCTAGTCGAAAAGGGCGGCATATGAATTAGATTGCAGGACGCAAGAGAATAATAGCTACACTATAGAAATTTGTAGAAAAACTGTGCAAGCCATCATTATCATTATCATATTCGTTTATTAAACTTTAACAAAACGCAAAGTAACATAACAAGAGAGATAGAAACGATATTAATTAATACATATCTTTATAAATCATACGGATAATAAAGTCAGGCAAGACGACTAGTTTTGTTAATGAGTTCTCTGTTATGACGTCTTTGCACATTATAGGAACAATTCGCCATAAAAACCGTATGACTTTTTGTCTGGCGGTTGCAAAGTTGCGGCGCCTTAACTTTGTACAGTTATTTTCTTGAACACCTTAAGTTGGTACCGAGAAGAGAGTGTTTTTCTTGTCCTGGTTGACGGCGCGTGGATCGGGTATTGCGTCTGTGTGTTTCATCACGGACACGCTCTCACCTGCGTTATAAAAGCGTGCATTACCTCACTTATTGCAACATTTATCCAGCCACCAACGGTAGTATTGCAGCATTAACGAAAATGTGCATAACGCAACATGACATTTTGTTTAGTGTGTAATTTTTGTTCATTACAAACCACTCACCAGAGCCACTGCAACGCAGTAAAAGGAAAACTGATAAAATTCAAGTCAACACGAATCAACAATAGTCTTTAGAAATACAGCAAACGGGTGTTTTAACTTGGACTCTAAGATCAGCAGTTTCTGTTACGCAAAGCATCCTTGGTCGCAAATAGTAGCGTTTTCTTCCAAAATGGATATGTAACCGTTATGCTTAGAAAGGATTCGCGCAGAGGATATGAAAGTACACCTTCAAATTTATAATTCACTCACGTCAATACAGACAGAACGCAAAATAAGGCAGGCTGATAAAGTATAGCAAACATGAGCACCTGTTAGAATTGCCTGGTCAACTCTAAGCGTTGTCGAAAATATCCGGATAATTCGCAGATCGGCCGGAACTTTGTCGCCGACTAAAATACAAGCCAGAAAACGGTACTGGCAGAGAGCGCGTAAAAATCAAAGCTAAGCCGCGGATCCTAAAATATTCTGCTGTTCCAAATGACAATACATGTACATGTATGCTTACTGCACGTTAAATAAAGCAAGATCGAAATATTGAATTATTTATAATAGGGTCAAAAATATCCAAAAGAAAAAACGTCGTACGGTATATCACGCAGTTAACGTGGTAGATAAGGACCGCTGCCAGTTTTCTGTTGTTGCTGTTATTTGAATTCGAAGACGAGTGCAGAATTCACTAACACAAGGGGAGCGGCGACGGCAAGACGCCATTGTACGAAACCACGCAGCCATGTTGTACCGTCATTTAATGAAGGCATAAAAAAAGACTGAACTAACCTGAAAAAATATAGAAAAAAAAGACTTATGATGAGATTATTTGCAGGCCGTGCATTTCGAATAGACGGTGTAGTTTCACACATACGACTTTTGGCAGGAATTTACGACTTTTAACTGTTGAAACAATACCTCCAGCCAACAAGATGGCAACAACAACTATTAGGCTACAGATATAATGACCTCACGGTCCACCCGTGTACGTTAGTTAATCAACAGTGTTTACAGTGTGCACTGTCATATATATATAGGTACCTGACACGTCGATAATGTCTCCCGGAACAAGCTCACGGGCTTTCAGTCGCTGAATGCCGCGGTGATTCTGACGTATTACCTTCGCAATCTCCGGCTCATACTCTTTCAACGCTTCGATCGCACTTTCAGCGTTCCTCTCCTGCGCAGCAGCACTTCACACATTATGACCTCTTGCGTACAGTAATCGCAAGAAAAGTATAAGGCGTACACTTTGGGCATAGTTGCTAATTAGTAAGAGAATAACGAGCAGGAACAACGAATAAGTATAAGTTATAAAACAATCAATTCATAGAATCAGTTAACATGAAACATACATAATTTATAACAACAAATATATATTTGACGGTTAATATTAAAAAAATAAGAGTAGGCTAAGTAATAGCTTAAGTCCGCTTTATGGATATTTTTCGCACCCTTGAACGGTTTTCTGTTCTTCTAGGACTTCTTGGTCGACTATTATTGTTTTCTAATACTCATTTCACACTTAGGCGGTTATAAAACCGCAGAGAACCTCAGGATGCCGCATATACAGGGTGGCCCGAAAAGTAAGCCACTACCAAATGATCAAAAATTTGTATTAAATCGTATTATAGCCTGTCACCGAGATCCGATTTATTCGCCAAATTAAAGTATGAATCAAGCACTATAATATTATTCGATATTATACTATAGTAATATTATACTATAATATTATTAGATATTCTATGCGTGACCTACTTTCTGATCTCAATAACTGTCTGACCGCAAACTGGCGATATGCGTCAGAAACGGTGAGTAATGTGGGGTACATGATGTCACCGTGTCCTGTGGCATCAGCTCGCCTTAGCAAGCTGTGAATTCTATGTCTAAACGATCTTTTAGATGGTTATTTATGTAAAAAATTGTTGTATTTCCATACTTTCTCTTTTTTTCTGGGTTTTAAACATGATTCTATCAGATGCGTTGATTTTACCCGTATCGCAGCTTCAAACACAGCAAGTGATAATGTCACAAGTGAGATCACACATAGAATATTTAATACGGACTGATTATATTCTTGTGCTCATTTCGTAGTCGAAATTGATGAAAAATCTAGCCTTAATGGCAGGTTTCAATACGATTTAATGATGATTCGTGATAATGGCTTACTTTTTGGGCCACCCTGTATATCGCGACGACCGTGAATGCGCCGTATTTGACGCAACCAAAACTTAAACCTTCCGCGACCTTAGGCTAGACAACGGCAGCGTACCGCCGATCAAAATATTTGTAGAACCGCATAGAACCGCGGCTTGAACCGCATAAGTGTGAAAGGGGTATAAATGATATAATCGTCTTATCGTCGTCTCGTCCTTCGTCGTACAGTATATGAAGACATGTTTAGTCTTCTTCGAAAATTTTAATCGACTATGACTGTAGCCTATCCAGACATGCTGTGGTTATACTAAATGTTTTGAGCATCTTTACAGTCATCATTAATTTTACACATTATTACGGTCGTATATCACGCGATTTCGTTGTATTGAACATTGGAGATGCAGAGATGCTAAAAAATTCCGATTTTTTGCCGTTTTCAGTTATTCATTGTGTTCATCTCCGATCCGAGACCCGATGTATCGAGAACGGCGGGCCGCATTTTACGGGCGACGAGGAGCGGACGTGTTTTCGTATATCATTGGCCTCGTTCTCACGCTATCACCCGGCGTCTCGCCGCGCCACTGACAGATGTAGTTACGCTGCGATCAATGTCCAGGTCTTCCAGTCTATAGAGCTTCCGCGCGTGGAAGACGGGACGTGACAGTCTGACGGATTGTTGTAAGGCCTGCCGCGTTGCGAAGCGTTTTATTTACTGCTGGTCGTCAGTGTATTTGCATTTTTGTTTTCAAGTATAAGCTTGCATTGCTTTTGCTGTACTACTTTCCTTATGTTTTAAAAAGCTTTTACATTTTATAAATTTTTTTACATAACTTAGAAAATACTGTAGTGTTTTCATACGTAACGTTTGTACTCTTTCGATCTAAAGCATTTTGTTGTGATTTTTGTCATTCTTGATATCGATTTTCGGGCTCGTATGTACCACATGTGCGATATTTGTAATAATAATAAATAATTTAATCATCATAATAACAACAACAATAACAATAGGCGTCGACGGAGAAAGCACACGCACACGTCAAAGCCAACGACTGAAAACAAGTATCTTTCTAATGTTCTTTACGACATTAGCACGGCAGTTACTTGTCCGCCGTCATCAGCTCGCCCACATCATCAGTCGACAACACGCTGTTGCCAACAGCGGCAAATGATTGACTTGCATGGCCGACAAGTAAGCAGTAAGTCGATGACGATAGCTGTGATAGACGCAGTTCGCGTATGCTGTGTCCAACATTTGCAAGCTTATTCACCAGAAACTTGTGGCGATAAAAAACACGAATAAACCGTGACAATAATTCTGAAAATCGCTATTAACCGATACCGACAATCACTTGACATAAGACTATAGGTTTTCAGATAGGTCGGCCAAAGTTGCGACATAATTCTACAAGAGCAACTCACGATATTCATAAAACAGTAAGGGCACTGACATACTCGAAATTAACGGCGGGTCAGGTGATGATCCTGGTCTCCAGGAAGTCAATCCGCACTTTACGTTAGTCATAAGTTACAGCATAAGTTAACCGACGGCAGGCTGGCATTATTTTCCGGCAAGCCTGTAGTTATCTTCCATTAAGCTGTAGAGCATCATCACCCTCTGGCTAGTGCCAAATTATACTGCTTGATCACAGAGGTGCGTGTGCGTGGGCGGTTGTTCAGGGAGTGGGAAGTACAGTGGGTGGGACTCGAACCCTCGACCTCCCAATCGCGTTAATGATGAGGACGTCGAATGCTCGTGGCATATAGTTCAGCGTTGCAAAACTGTACATAGAAACTGCTTCCCTGTCGAACTGTCCTTTTGTTTGCTAGATTGCAGCCGCTGTCGCCAAAAGTGATCGTCGCATTCTCTATCACAATAATGCAACTGGCTTTTCAGTGTGCGCCACAAACCTGTCCGTTTATCGGTCTGTCTTAAAAGCATTAATTGAAAACAAGACGACTTCTGTAACAACATATTTTAAGATTTTAACAACAGGAAACAACGTGTCTATTGTGTCAGTTATTGACAAAATTAACTGACGTATCCTGCAGTTTTTTTTCATCAAATTGCTATGTGTCCGCCTTGCTGCTGGACGACGCACTCTTAAAATGTGTTGACACAGAAGTCGTCTTGTTTTCAACTGTTGCTTTTAATACATTGACATTTCACAAGTTATTGTAGCGACACACTTGAAGTGTGGTGGGATTTTTTTGTGATAGTATTATTACGAATCTTCTCCCGATTCTGATGGTGAAAATGGTTATAAAATTGGTAAATATTTGATGTTCAGGCGTAGAAAATTGTGCCAATTTTTGGGCAACCCTGTATGTGGACGGACGTGGATTGGAGAAAAATGTGAGACTACTTAGACAGGTACAGAGCAACTTGCCTGCCAGACGCCGACGACGGCGTTAGCAATGAGAATAAGTAAGATGACAAAGGGTTCAACGAACGCCGTAATCTGGTCTTCTGACTCCTCGAACCATGCGAGTACCTGCAGCATACGCAGTGCCCAGTCTCGAACATACTCATACTCGCCAATTCAAATATGCGTAAATGGTTCTGCACAATAATTGCATAGCCTCATCTGCTCTGATGTACATTTTGTGCTGAATAACGCCACAGAGATCGTTGTTCGTCTACAGTACAATTTGGAGTTTGTTCATGGTTCATAAAAATTCTCGGGTCATCTCAGTTTAAAGTCTATAGACTTTATTCATGACTTGTTATTAGACTTGTTCATGAATAAAATGGCAATTTTAAGCAGCTAATGAGATAATTTCTATCAGCGACTGGACGAAAAGCAGCATTGACAGGTTGCTGAAAAGTTGAGTGGCATGGTCAAGTGAACACAGTGTTTACAAATATTGCAGTAATGAATGCATGAACGCGGGATGGTGAAGACTGAAGACAAATAAAATGCATTATAATTATTATGCATTGTAAAATGGAAGTTTTCATGTGACACCAACATACATATATGTCACAAACATTATTAGACATAACTGAATGTTTATAATGCTGACAAAAAATGGCGGCGTTTTCGTTTAAACGGCGTTGTACGCTTGATGGTTATATAATAGAGGGTGTCCCCAAAAAGAAGCCGCCACTGAATTATTAAAAATCGTCTTAAATCGCATTTAACCCTGCCAATGCGATTAGATTTCTTCAAGAAATCAAAGTATCAATCGAACAGCATTATATTATCCAATGGTATTAAACATTATGTGCGTGACATAGTTTGTGACGGCAATAACTATGCCTGACCCGCACAGCAGCGATATACAGGGTGGCCCAAAAAAGTAAGCCACCACCAATTTTTCAAAAAATCGTATTAAAGATTGCCGACGAGATTAGATTACTTCGTAAAGTTAAAGTATGAATCAAGCACTATAATACAATCCATTGGTAATAAATATTCTGTGCGTGACCTACTTTTGTGACGTTATTAACAATGCCAGGCCCGCAAAGTAGCGATATGCGTCACATGCAGTAAATGGTGTCAGCGATTCCTCTGGCATAAGCTCGCATTAGCAAGCTGTAAATTCCATTCCAAAATCTTCTTTTAAATGGAGATTTACGTATAAATTTCTTCAATTTCCATATTTTCTCTTTTTTTCTTTTTTTTCATTACAATTTTATCATATACATTGATTTTACCCATATCGCAGCTTCGAACACAGCAACTGGTGACATCACAAATTAGGTCATACACTTAATATGAACATATAATATTGTTGTAATCATTTTATAATCAAAATTGGTAAAAAATCTAGCCTGGTTGACGATTTTTAATGCGATTTAATGACGATTCTCGATAGTGGCTTACTTTTTTTGGGCCACCCTGTACGTTACCCGCGGTAATTAATGTCAGCGCTATCTCTGGCATTAGCTCGCCTTAGTTTGCTGTGAAGTCCATTCCGAAACCATCTTTAAGAGGGAGATTGTTAAAGTTTCTTTTATCATGCACACTTATTTTACCCATTACGAAGCTTGACGTACAATAATTATGACGTTGCAAACTATGGTGCTACATAGAATATTTAATGCCGACTGATAATAATCATTTTTTCTTCTACGTACAAATTTCATGGAAAAACTTTAGCCACACGGAAAGAAGTTTAATGATAATTCGGAAATGGCTGACTTTTCGGACCATCCTGCAGACTTTCGTTCTGTTTAACGGCGCCCTGAAGTGCAGAGCGCTTGTCTATCGGAACTTTACGTCACTATCAGTTCGGCGGACGCTCGACAGCTGATGCTGCCATGGCTGTTTTCATGCGCTTCTGCGTTACGGTTTATTTCCTGGTCCATGTGACGCACTGGACGTGCATTATGATGCCGTCATGTGCACTGTACGAGAGCGTACAGTAAATCTTGCTCGCCCACGCGCCCGCCGCTGCTGCTGCAGCTGCAGCATGCATCTGCAGCAATTCATCTCGCCGCGCGCCTTCTCGCCGCCGATTCGTCGACAAACTCCTTCGAGAACTCTTTCCCAACTTCACTTTTCTTTCTATCCACCGAAGGAAAAACAACTGTAGGGTGGTTATCTTGACTTAAAACCGACTAAAGACACCGTCCATTTTTCGATATGGAAAAAGTCATATTTCCTGCCCACGCCACTGCCCACGTTCAAGTTCCTGGATTTGCTGACGAGGGCGCGCCACACAGAACCGACACACGGACGATTAAACGGGGACCTGATGTTTTGTACCGTACTTACATCCGTCTCTCCGTGCTCTGCGACTGAAACTGTCGAGATAAGAAGCCAGACGTGCGCCGACCAGAGAACTGTAGAGCAAACGGATACCAATAATGCAGCAGGTCTACGTCACAGCACTGGCAATGACATCAAACGGCTGAGTATCGAGTAGACTGGTATGCATTAAGCGAGATCCACGAGATCAATCCGTGTGCCGCTTCACGTTAATTTGTGTTACAAACACAGATACTACAATCGTTGTGAAAACATTTAATGATCATAATATCGATATCAAAAAAGTGTACAGGCGCCAACAACATAGCCAACAACAACAACTCAACTGAAAACGTAATCTAAACTAAACATATTAAATCTCATAATGCAGCGCCTCTGAAACTCTGCAAATGGCGCTACATAAATTGGATAATTATTTAATATTATTATTTTTCGCCCTCAGTAGTAAAGATCCCGAGGGCTAAAACATAAAGCTAAAATCGAAAGGTGGAATGTCTAGAGGTCCGGTTCTTCATCGGCAGAAACAAAGCTCTCGTGTATTAAGGCCGCATTGCAACTCTACAATGACTGAGAGTCTTTGGAATAAATATTACTTCTCGCGCAAGTCGCCGGAGGTACCATGCAGTCAAGTGTTCGCCCAAGGTTGTGAGGAAGGAGAGGGCACTTGCACTGAACGCACCGTGGGATTAACTATTATTATTATTATTATCATCATCATCATCATCATCATCATCATTAGGGCCTATTATTATCTCTTACACTTCGAACCAGTCATAATGCCAGCACGGCCACTAAATGGGAAATAAAAGGCATTCACGGAGAGACAATTACGTAATTCTGTCAACAGTAGGTGCCGTCGCCATCTTGTAGGACAAGTGCGGTGTAGCAGCGTAAGATCGCTAACTAAAATGTCTACTCATTGTTGTGCGCGGAACTGTACCAGTCGAACCACGCGGTCTGCGATGTATCTTGGAATGAGTTTTTCAGATATCCGCATTGTTAGCTCACTCTTAATTGACACACGTAGCCCTACAAAATGGCGACGTAACGTCGTTTTATGCTCATTTCAATTCCGTCAGTACAACCAGTGTGTATACACGTCAGACAAATCAGCCGGTAACATAACAGTCATTTATCATGCGCGTCGTCGTCCAATTTCCTCAGAGCAACTCAACATATTCGGAATGTTGTTCCGCTCCATTGTCAGGCGGCGTCCGGCCGCCAACACTGACCACGAGAATATGGACCTAATGGAGTCATGCCATGGGAAAACATTGGCACCGTTTTGGCTGTATGTATACAGTAGTAACAGTACACTCAGCACACGGCAACGAGTATAAATAACGTTCTCATAATGCTGCAGCCATTTTTGTCACGCAGCAGGAACAGACTCCATTGCATGCACAACAGGACGGCAGCAAATCACCCAGTTTCGCACTCCACGATGAGTCCGAGGGGACCTGTCAGGTAATTATACCGGTCATTATTTCCGTCCTATTTTGAATGCCCTGCGGTGTTAAATATTCTATGCGTGACCTAAGTTATGACGTCATCAAGTACCGTGCTTGAAGCTGCGATATTGTTAAAAGCAACGATATATGGTAGAATTGTATTTAAAAACCTGATAAAAGATAACAGCAATGACGTTTACATTAATATTTATCAAAAAGATGGTTTAGAAGTAGTATTCATAGAATTCTAAAGCGAACTGATGCAAGAGGGAGCGCTGACATCATTTAAGGCATTCTGCCTATGTCTTTGCGGCTAACCCATGACAGTAACTGGCGTCATATATTGGGTCACGTATAGAATATTTAACACAAAGCAGTAGTATTGTAGAGCACGTTTGACACTTTCATTTGACAAAAATCGAACTGCTAGTTCGATAGTTGCTTACTTTTGGGGCTACTCTGTACTCTTGTGCAGATCTTGTGACAATAATTTTATGAACCCGAAACTTGCAATCGCCGTTGACACGTGATGTTTTAAGCCTATTCGTTAAGCAGCTAAGGCCCCGAATAAGAGAGACGGACAGACAGACAAAAACACGACAAAACGACTGTGATGCATAAACTGTAGACCTATCCCTGGAAAGAACCCGCACGAAAAGCAGAATGGTATGATCAGTGCCAGAAAAGTGAATCGTGACGACGTCGACACGTCGACGAGTGCTTTCTGTCTGTAAGCTGGATGGTGCACGGAGGAAACAGCACGATTCATTAACAATATGCGATTGCTGCCGGCGAAACCGAAATATATCGTTGCACCAGCAGACATTTCCACGCGCTGCATTGCATCATATGCAGCGTCCTACCTGTCGCTGTGCCGCAAATGCGTATACGCGGACGCGGCAAAATGTAAGCTCTTTATAGCGTTTTTAACGGCAGGTTCAACTACATGCAAGCTAAATAATCATCAAGCAGTTCCAGGGCTGTATTTTTCGGCAGCTGGTCAGGAAGCTTGACCCCTTCAAGAAATGGCTTATACCTTCCGACCAAATAATGGCGTAAGAGTTCATAAAATATAATAATACTGTTATTGTTGTCAGATGGACAAGCCTGGGCGTTTTGTCATCGAAACGACTGAAGTCAATGAAGCATTTACAGTGCGTTGTTTCAAATAAGCTGTAGTCGGGTTTAACTTTTGTGTCATAATGTGCACTGTCTCTATATAGCAACCCAAAGTTAACTAAGAGACAGCAAGCATGTACTGAGGTTTTCTGGTTGTCAGTCCCAAACTTCACGCTCTCTCCCAGAGAACGTACGGTCGCATTGCAGTCATATCATAATAATATCGTATCATATCATATATCATATCAAAAAGTCAAGATTACGGTACGTAAGTGCGCGAAACACAACAAGGGCGCCTAATAATATGCAAAAACTGAAAATCAGAGAGCTAAAAAGCCTGGGCAAACAGAAATGTTTTCAGTTGGCGTTTGAAAGTGTAAACGGGATTAACTCAACGAAGTGGTGACGGCAGCATTGAACCGACCAATTAATGCGTTTACGAGATCGTCGATGTTTCATTTTCATTAGAGGTTTTGACCGTTAAAAAGTGATATCGCTGTACGGATGGTTTAACTGATTTGTCAAAGATGATTTGATTAGTTAATGAGAACGACACAAAGTACTGTGGAACTGGAGGTCCGCAGTGCCAGAGATCCTAGCAAAAGACAGGCCTGATAGTGGTACGAATTCCGCTTGCATATATACCGTCATCCACTCCACTGTATCATGTTCTCATTGCCCGAGGGCGGCCGGAGGGTTTTTCAACCTCAGCAACAGCAGCAGCATATGGCACGTCATAGAGCACTGTGACGAAGTACCGTTCTCTTACGCAGCAAACCATCGACTCCGTCTCCGTCAATGCGTTATCTAATCGAGCCGGGCAACTCCGTTCAAGAACACAGCTGCGCAAACTGCTCGCCGTCGTGTATAGCCTGTACATGGGTGCACTGACGTCACCGAAGTGGGCGTAAAACCACGGCGCGATGTTGTAAAAGGGATACTCAATGCAAAAAAGAGCGAGATAAAATTCGAAAATATGAAGAAAAAACCTTATGCCAATGGTATTTGCACGCCGTGTATTTCGACTGGAGTAATTCCACACATAACAGCTGGCAGACAGAAAATGGACACCATCGATATCCGGCAAGTTTACAACGGCACCATCCCTACTAGATGGCAACAACAATTGTAAAACAGTGTGACGTCACTTTTCCCCGTGTATAGCCTATAGTTTCACGTTCAAAGACAGCAAAAAAAAAACTACCGACAGTGCGACGTACTGGCTATAAGTCTTTGCTCGGCTCATTGCTTCCGTGAATCGGCTTCAGAGTCACGGGAACAGGAAGTCGTCAACGGTTTAGTGCACGCCCAGTTAAAGCCATTGTTTTCACATAGAACGATGGCAGATGTTCGCTGTGTAGAAGCAGCAGTTCCTGCTTGCAGTAATGGCAAGGGCGTGGTAACCCATGGTGCACTACGACCAGAGCGTATGAGATCATGGAAGAAGGCAATTTTAGACGTTATAGGGGAATGTTCAGCGGTGAAATCCATGAAAACAAATATCCACATAAAATTAACAACCCTCATACATCCTTTCCAGATTGCGAAGGCAAGATCCCGTCCGTCTCCGTTCCTCCCAACCAATCCCTACACACTCAATAGTAGTATACGGAAGGACAGAGTCAGGACAAACGACTTTTCCCGCCAAAACCTTCCCAGAGAGATGTCATGGTTCCGATGTTTGGTACCCAAAGTGTGACGTTTTGGTACCCCACATCCTTCCCCCAATTCCGTACTCTAGTACGACCTCCTACCTCCCCTCCCCCTAATCTCGTACTTTAGTACGACCTCCCAACCCTTACCTACCCCTATCCCTAACCCTAAAA
>Ga0056115_1001005_pt1 | contig 12865 bp, 9 predicted proteins | sample WorMetOlspDAHAB1_FD_77007 | JGI IMG/M metagenome (GOLD analysis project Ga0056115, IMG submission 77007) | Marine gutless worms symbiont microbial communities from Max Planck institute for Marine Microbiology, Germany - Olavius sp. DAHAB.1 ...
GGCATAGCTGGTTTCTGTGTCAGGATGATTCAGGCAGCGTCCCAAATCGAAAACTCCCTATCTTAAAAGTTTTTTTATCCAAAATTGCGAATTATCTAAGATAATCTTAAATCACATATTTTCAACCAGCTAATTAATCCGCCTTGAAAAATTAATATAGAGATAGATAAAAAAAACTAAAGCTTTTGAAATTACAGGCGATACAAGTAGTTAACATACCATCAAAGGCTGCCCTTGATAATGGTTTGCAAAAGAAAGGAAACTTTGAACGGTGAACCCTAATTCCCTCAAGGCCTATAAACGAATTTTCTTCATTTCCTTGGTATTATTTTTCTGTTCAATCCCTGTTACAGCCATCGTCGGCAATAATCCCACCGAAATCATTATGGCCAGTGAAGAGTGGTCTAATGCAACCAACAGGGATGGTACCGGATTATACTGGGATATATTTAGAGCCGTATACGAACCGGTAGGGGTCAAAACAAAATTTATTATTCAAACCTACAGTGGATCGGTTAAACTGGTCAAAAAAAACCGGGTTGATGCCGCCGTCGGAATCTATCCTGATCGGGTCCGGGGCGCTCTTTTCTCGCAATACCCTTTTGTTAAAGATTATGTACTGGTACTGTTTAAAAAAAATAAACTGAATCAGTGGAACGGCCAGGAATCACTCCAAAACAAAAAGGTTGCCTGGATCAAAGGCTATTCATTCGATGAATATCTGGAATTACCTGTCATCAAAAGAGAATTTTCTAATAGAGATATTATTTTACGCCGCCTCGATAACGATCAGGTGGATTTCTTCCTGGACACCCGCAACGATTTGGAATCAGTCTTAAACAAGGGCATCGTAGAGGTTTCAAACTATACCGTCGAACCGGTTCTGGAACTCGACCGGTACCTGGTGTTCGCAGATAACCGCAAGGGTAAAAAACTAAAAAAAATATTTGATTCACGATTTCCGCTCCTGGTTAAATCCGGTGAAATCGAGAGACTGCTTGCCAAGTGGAACTGGTGATCTAATTTCGGACTTTGGATTTTGGATCGAAAATAAGAAAGGGGTCTATTTTTTAATTGATTTGGACTACTACATTTTGATCTCTTAAACTCTCTCTACAATATTCAGCTGTCATATCAATAACATTTCTCCCTCAAGGATCTATGGTACCGGTGAATCCGCAAGATACTTCCCTTTTTCAATATACCCAAAAATTGCATTGCTATTGAACCGTAATTCAAATATTGTTACCTGAATTCTGCATGGATTCTTATTGCGGCAGCCATTGCCTGGGATTCCAACTATGCCTATTCTCATACAAGAGCTGCCGCTGTTCGCGAGCGTTCTGTCAAATCGAAAAATAGTAAAATTGCTTAAAGGAAAGAATCATTATGGCTGACAATACAATCAAATCCAACGACAATCCGCAAATCGAAGATAAGGTGCTCCTGGTGGATGATAATACCACCAATTTGCAGCTGCTGCATGAAACTCTGGATGGTTTAGGCTATAAACTGCTGATTGCCAAAAATGGACAGACGGCCTTGTCCATTACCCAAAAGGCCGACCCTTCACTCATTCTGCTGGATATAATGATGCCGGAGATGGATGGCTATGAGGTTTGCCGAAGGTTAAAGGCTGATAAAAAGACGGCTCATATCCCGGTGATTTTCATTACGGCACTGGCCGATGACGAGGATGAAGCCAAGGGGCTCGGTATGGGGGCTGTGGATTACATCACCAAGCCTATTAATCCGGAACTGGTTCGGGCCCGGGTGCACAACCATCTGGAACTGAAACGGCACCAGGATCAACTTGAGAAACTGGTGGAAGAACGCACCCGCAGACTGGCCCTGACCCAGGCGGTTACCATTGAAAGCCTGGCAACGCTGGCTGAGTACAGGGACCCGGAAACCGGCGGACACATCAAGCGTACCCAGAACTATGTCAAAGCCCTGGCCGTGCATTTGAAAGATCATCAGCGATTTCGTTCCGAGCTGAATGATGAGGTTATCGATTTGCTTTATCTGTCCGCCCCGTTGCATGATTTAGGAAAGGTGGGCGTGCGGGACAACGTTTTGCTCAAGCCCGGTCGGCTGACGGAAGCGGAATTCGAGGAGATGAAAAAACACACAATTTATGGCGAAGAAGCGTTGCGCATCACCGAGCAAAAACTCGGTGGCGATACATTTTTACAATATGCCAGAGAAATCACATATACCCACCAGGAAAAATGGGACGGTTCCGGTTACCCTCAGGGGCTGAAGGGCGATGCAATTCCGGTTCCCGGCCGTTTGATGGCCCTGGCCGATGTCTACGATGCGCTGATCAGCAAACGAGTTTATAAACCGCCATTTCCACATGAAAAAGCGGTGGCGATTATAGTTGAAGGCAAGGGGAAACATTTTGACCCGGATATTGTCGATGCGTTTCTCGAACTGGAAGACACCTTTCGCAACATCGCACTGACCTTTGCCGATTTTGATGAAGAGCGGCAAATGCTCGGTGGTGCCGCCGACCCCCTATCAGAAAAATACCGGCAAATTGAGAATATCCTGCTGGTCGAAGACAACGAGATTAACCTTGAAATCATGCACAGCCAGTTAACTTCATTGAATTATAACGTAGATACCGCCGTTAACGGTAAAGATGCCCTCGATAAATTGCGACAGAATAAATATGATGTGATATTGACGGATATTGAAATGCCGGAAATGAACGGATATGACCTGGCCGCTGAGATACGCCGGTTAGAGCAGGGTGCACAGCCTCCAATCCCGATTCTGGCCATAACCGCCAGTGAATTCGATTTAAATGAAGAGCGGGCTAAATCCCTGGGATTTACCGGCTACATGCTGAAGCCACTCGATCTTGAATTGTTGAAAGCTAAATTTGCCGGTATTGTTCGCGAATAATTTAATATCCCTGAATTAGTAAAATTTACTGAGAATATTAAGATATTTAGGGACTTTCGAATTTATCCTGAAAAGGAATAATGGAATGGCGGAACGATGGATTCTTTGTTTTTAATAAGTGGATTTACCATTCAAATGTTATCGTTACTTCCGCCAATGGCGGGACCATTAGCCCAACATTGCATCATCCCAAAACCCAAATATCCAGTATTCCAACTTGCCATCATTCTCCGCCTCCGGCGGATGAACGAAGCGAACTAAGTTCTCCATGCCCGTGCCAAAACTCCGCCCAACATATTACAAACCGCTGCTCGTTGTCCTAATGATCATGGCATGGCTTTGGCCCCTCGGTCATGTTTTAGCTCAGAGTTATTGGGATGCTATTTTTCAGCTGGGTTATGATCCTTTCAAGCAGCAGATCAGCAGTAAGCTGGCCTGCAGGAGGATTAATAGTTTGTATGAACTGCACGTGCGGGTGTCCGATCACCTCGAAGTCGATCCGGAATTGCAGTCGAGAATACAAGGTCTGCATTCCCGGCTCACATCGCTGGATGCCGCTAATTTGTATGATATTTTACCCTACAGCGACCCGGATGGTTCGTGGCGGGGTGTCGGCATCCGGGGCAGTGCGGGATCTGACAGCTATTCTCTAAAAATGTTTGATCCTGACATAAGCGACTGGCTGACCTATTCCGGTAAATACGGCTCCCTTTTTAGCTATCCCGGTGTTGATCTCGGTGATCTTGATCTCAGAAGTTTTATCAAGGCGGAGCAGAAAGATACCTACCGGATGGCCGCCGAGGCACAATTGTATCTGGCGGACATACCGGCCCAGACCGTGCCGCGCATGCTTGACGGCGTGCTCGATACCCTCTGGCGGCATACCGGTAGTGACATCGCATCTGCGAACGGCGCCAAAAATAAGACTCAACTGAACCGGCCGAGCACAAGCATTTTAAACGGCTTGACGCGTGACTTCCCCGAACTGGTTCGGATCATACTCGAGTATTTTGTGATTAAAAATATCATATCATTAAAACCCGACATGCCCGACGATTCCGTGTTGCTTGAAATCAGTGTGTTATTCAATCAGAAGGCCTTTGCGAGAAATTTTCCCGAAATCGGAAAACTGCTGAGTGAACTAAAGGACAGCATATTTTTCAGGATACGACTGCACGACGAATATAATCGCCTGATGGGAGTGGTGGAAATAGACTCGATCAACAAAGAAATCATGATTCAGCTGAGGACAAGAAAAGGCCGGCTGCTGCCGTTGACCGCCGGATCCGGACACCGCAATAAAGTTAGCTTCAGCCTCACCGCGACGGGTTACCAACATTTTTACATAGCTTATGATATACATTTGAATATTGTCGGATTACGTCTCAACATCGAATCTTTGCCGATAGCATTGGACTATATTAATCAGGATGATGATCTGGAAATCAAGGTCTGTCTATGGCAGCCGCCTGAAGCCATCAAAACCAGAGGATGGGCCTTCGGGTTCATTCCTTTATGGCTGATTAATGCATTGATTCCGTCCAACGTTGAGGAAATTACAACGAACTTTTTCCGGACTCTGGCATTAGGCAACAATGGATATGGGACTCAGATCAATCTTAAAAGCCTTGGTATGAGGGAAATGAAAAACCATATCCGGCTGCAGGCCGCCACCGAAGTGCTGGGCAATGGCACCATAAAACTGGCCTTTAACATGCAGCGCAAAATGGTTGCCAAACAGGAAGCATTGTTGAAGGAAATCCAGGCTTTGAATAACCAATTTACAGAGGCCTTTCATCGGGACTACCAGAGGGTGAAAGCACTAAGAGGGTGTCAATGAGCTATCCTGAATTAATCGAAGAAAAAGCATTGAAACAGTCGATGGCCGGCGCATTTATACTGGCGATATGGGGAATCGTAATGGCGATTGTATCCGATTCCGGTGTCATATTGCTCGATGGAATGTTTAATCTCATTTCCGGGATCATGTCGTTTTTTTCGATAGGGATCACCCGGCTAATTTCAGGTAAAGAAACCCGTGAATATCCTCTGGGCTATTTTGCCTTTGAATCTCTTTTCGTTTTCGTAAAAGGCGTGTCGATACTCATACTGGTCTTAATGGCCTTGTATTCCAACATTGAAATTTTATTGTCCGGTGGTCGCGAGCCGGCTTTAGGGCTGATGACCATCTACGTCGCATTGGCTGTGTTGGGGTGCAGCATACTTTATGCAATGACCCGCAAAAGCCTGAAAAAAACCGATTCGGAAATTTTGATGGCCGAAACCCAGGCCTGGCTGATAAATGCTGTTATCAGCGGAGCAATCGGGATCGCATTTGGTGTGGTCATGCTCATCGAGGGCACCGCCTGGGGCTGGATCGATCGCTATGTCGATCAGGTACTGGTCATAATTTTAAGCATCCTGTTCATTAAAGATCCGCTGGTATTAATGAAAAATGGTCTCAAGGAGCTTTTGCTGGCGGCCCCCCAACGGGATTATGCAGCGCAGTTTGAAGATAAGATTTTGCCAATGACGGAACAGTTGGGAGCCAAAAAGATCGGATTGGAGATATTGAAGACGGGGCGCAGGATATGGGTGACTGTTCGAATGGACCCCAAAGAAAACACCATAAACGTGGCTGAATTCATGAAAGTTAAAAAACGGCTTGGCGAAATCGCTTGTGGCGTTTATCCGAATTCACAAACCGAGGTTATGCTGGAGCGATGGGACTAATTATTGCGCCTTGAAAATTAAAACATGAGGAAACGACTTGTAAACTTTAATTGACATGGATACGACAGCTAATGTAGTACTTGATTCTTGTTTTATGAACGTTTCCGACCTGAACATATTCCAGGTAATCGGGTGATTATTTCACCATAAAATCAAAAGGAGAAGAAGAATGAGAAAAGCGGTCGTTTTATTATTGGTGGCTACCATGCTATTGGTTGCGGTGAATACCGCCGTGGCAGGCAAGACAATGGACAGCATCTTTAGCAAAGGCGAATTGGTTGTGGGTATCACCGGAAGCCAGCCGCCGTTAAACGTTACCAATAAAGACGGAAAAATTATCGGCTACGACGCCGACATTGCAAGGCTCATCGCCATAAATTTAGGGGTAAAAGTAAAATTTTCCACCATGCCTTTTGCTGAACTGCTGCCGGCTCTTTCAGCCGGGAAAGTAGATATGGTTCTATCCAGCATGACGATGACCCTCGAGCGCAATCGAAAAGTGGCTTTTATCGGTCCTTATTATGTTTCAGGCAAGGGTATTCTGACCAAAACTCAAACCATCGCTGTGTTGCAACAAGCCGAAGGATTGAATAACCCTGAATTTATGGTTGCAGCACTTAAAAATTCGACCAGTCAAGCATTTGTCGAGCAAGCCTCCCCAAAGGCGCAACTGGTGCCGACAGAATCCTATGATGAGGCAATTGACATGCTGTTACAGGATAAGGTTAATGCAGTTGTTGCTGATTATCCGTTTTGTGCTTTCAGCGCATTTCGTCACCAGGATAAAGGCCTGGTTTCCGGACAATCAAAACTTACGATTGAACCGCTGGGTATAGCCATACGCGAGGATGCACTGCTGATCAACTGGTTGGGTAATTTCGTAAATATGCTCGAAGTCAGTGGACAGATGAAAAAGCTGACGGAGAAGTGGTTTCAGAGTGGCGTCTGGATTAAAGAACTTCCCTAATTAATCCGCCCTGAAAATTAACCTATCAGGGTTCTCAATGGTATTTAGAGGAATTAAGAAATGGGGCATACATAGCTATGCGCCGGCGGATTAATATACTCTATGCTTCGCAAATTTTTTAATTACTTTAGTTACGTATTTCATATTGGGTCAAATCACTGTACCCAATGAAAGGAGGTTTAATGATGAGATTTGTTAGAATCTTAGCTCTGGTTCTCACGGTAGTTTTATGTGTGACGTTTATTGCCTGCGGCTCTGGTAAAAAAGAGACTAAAGCTGAACCAATCACCGTAACCACCACTCTTGGACAGGAATTGCAGGATCTGGACCAAGCCTATAAAGATGGTATCATAACTGAAAAGGAATACGAAAAAGCTAAAAAGGCTCTGATTGAAAAAAGAACGGAATAAAAATTAATCTGACGGATCGCTGAACAGGCGGCGATCCCCCGATTTTATCCGGCTGGCTTCTATAAGTACGGTCGCAAATCTTAAGCCTCAATTCTGCCTGACGCGTAGAAGAGGCAGGCGAAGACGGGGCCTTAGTTCTCAGATATCCCGATCTTTTCAAAGCATTGACAATTTACTCGTTTCAATTTATTTAACATATGACTTTTCCTCAGGATCGGTTGATGTTGCTGGCAACGGCTCGGATATCAGTTTTGGATACACGGAAACAGGAGGATATTCAATGCGCCCACGGTTGTCCCTGATTTGGCTCTCGCTTTCGGTTTGTGCGTTCTTCAGTATTATCGGATGCGCTACTTCTTTTGACACCCGTCCGTTAGAGGCGGTTCACTTTCAGGAAAGATCCCAGACCCAAGACGATGGTCGGTTTCGGGTAACCGCAGCTGTGCTAGGTGCCCAGGAGACGGAAGAAGTATTCGGTTTGCCTTTATATAGAAAGGGCATCCAGCCGATCTGGCTGGAAGTTGAAAACAAGGATGTCAATCCGACATGGTTTCTGCCCTTCAGTGTCGATCCGGATTACTTCCCGCCGCTGGAAGTGACTTATCCCTATCACCGCGCTTTCTCCAAGGAGTACAATGATCAAATCGACCAGCATTTTCTTGAGCTTGCCATGGGGATGTATGTGGCACCGGGGTCTGTTAGATCAGGCTTTGTATTTACAAATCTGAATTTAGGCACCAAAAGCTTTAATGTCGATCTAGTCGGAGACGATAACCAGCCCCATACGTTCACCTTTTTCATTCCTGTTCCCGGGATGCGGTCCGACCATGAAGATGTTGATTTCGACAACCTGTACGCTGCAAATGAAATGATTTCTTACAATGAGGCTGAGTTCAGAAAGGCTCTGGAAGATCTGCCCTGCTGTACAACCGACAAGGACGGCACCCGACAGGGCAAGCCGATCAATATCGTCATTGTCGGCGACGGTCTCGACATGCTGCGGATTCTGATAAGAAGCGGGTGGAACGAGACTGCCAGCGCGAATACATCCGAGTTCGAAAAAAAAGATCAATCCTTCAATATACCGGATAAAAATCGATATCAGCCGCTGGAACCGCTGTTTTACTTCGGACGCAAGCAGGATGCCTCTTTTCGGGAGCCGCGGGCAGAGGGATTCGAGCAGAATAAACTTCGCATATGGCTTTCACCCATGAAGGTAGAGGGCCAGGAGGTCTGGTTGGGTCAGGTCAGCCGCGAATACGGCAAGCCGTCATCCGGCAGGGTCATCAACCGGCTGGATCTGGATGAAGTGCGGAATTTCTTCTTACAGAATCTCTGGTATGCCCAGGGGATAAAAAAATACGCCTTTGTTCACAGCCCGGGGGCGGCAGCTCCGATTACCGCTCCGAAAACGACTTTCAGGGGCACGACTTATATTACCGACGGATATCGTGCTGTCGTGTGGTTGACCCGCGATCCGGTGACGTTGTCGGAAGTCGAAGTGCTTGACTGGGACCAGCCACCGGGGATGTGATAGAAGCAAATAATGACGATTTCCCGTTCCAGGTGGATCCGGATTTAGGAGAATTACACTATGTCATCTAATTGGAGATCATGTAGGTCTAAGTTCACCATTATCTGTTTAATTGCATTGCTTGTAGGATGTGCCTCACACTTCGATCCCAAACCGGTTGAAGATGTTCCATTTTTGAAGCGGGCTCAAAGCCAGGAAGAGGGCGGTGTCAAAGTTACGGCGGCTGTGCTGACTGCAGAGGAATGCATTGCCAAATTCGGCACCAATCTCTACCGTCGGAATATTCAACCCGTCTGGCTGGATATCGAAAACAGCAATAATGAACCGATGTGGTTTTTGCCGCTGGGGATGGACTCGGCCTATTTTACGCCGCTGGAATCCGCATATTTGGGGCGCTTTGCCATTCGAAAGGCCGATCACGATAAAATGGACCGCTATTTTTTTCAGCGCGGCATGGCGAAGTACATTGCACCGGGCGAGAAGATCAGCGGATTTGTATACACCAACCTGGATGAGGGGACCAAGGCGTTTAATGTGGACATTGTCGGAGAAGACCGGATCATCCGAACGTTCACCTTTTTTATACCGGTTCCCGGCATCAAAGTCGATCACCATGATGTGGATTGGGAAAATCTATACGCTGGACGCGAAATCACAGATTATGAAGAGGCCGACTTGAGAAAAGCTTTGGAATCTCTGCCGTGCTGCACGACTAACAAAAAGGGTACCGAGCAGGGCGATCCTCTAAATATTGTGGTTATAGGCGATCTTGACGACGTGTATTATACATTTATTCGGGCCGGCTGGGACGAAACAGAAACCATCTACCGCGCATCCATTTTGAAGACCATCCGATCATTTCTTTTTGGCGGACGCTATCGCTACTCTCCTGTCAGCGCGCTGTATGTTTTCGGGCGACCCCAGGATGTGGCTCTTCAACGGGCGCGCTCGTCGATTCACGAGCGCAACCATTTGCGTTTGTGGCTGGCGCCCATGCGGTTTGAAGGAAAATTCGTTTGGATCGGGCAGATCAGCCGGGACATCGGGGTGCGCTTTACTAGAAAAACCATAACGACCCACAAAATCGATCCGGATGTGGATGAAACCCGCACCTTTCTCATTCAGGATCTATGGTATTCCCAGGGGCTGAAAAGCTTCGGATATGTCAAAGGGGTCGGCGCCGCACCGTATTCAGAGCCGCGCGGGAATTTAACGGGGGATCCGTATTTTACCGACGGCCTGCGGGTCGTACTCTGGGTCTCCAGCCAGCCATCGGCCTTTACGGATATCGAATGGATTGACTGGGAAGTTCCGGTTGAGAGGTAGGAGCAGAATTGAAGATTGAATATTTATTGTTGTCGCTTCGCTTCGTCTTTTTATGATTGAATTTTTTGAAATAAATAAATGATTTCGGTCATACAGATTATTATGTTAATAGGCATCAACTGACAACTGACACATCGAGTAAAACCACCAACCTGGGCAGCCACTGCTATATTACACAAGATTAGCCCCCGGCTTTCATTGAAGTCCCTCTCTGCTCAAGGCTTTCATCTAAAATCCGTCGAATACTGTTGGCGATATCCTTCATTACCACAGGCTTCATGACCAATTCCCGGATACCGATTTCGCGGGCAATTTCCGAGTTGATCCGGTCGCTGTAGCCAGTACAGACAATAATTGCAATATCCGGACGTATGGCGATCAGTTTTCTCGCCAGCACCTCTCCGGTCATATGTGGCATGGTCATGTCGGTGATTACCAAATCGTATGCCTCCGGTGACTGGCTGAACAGGTCAAGCGCTTCGACGCTGCTTGTGCAGCAGGTTAGATCATAACCTAGACGACTTAACATTTTTTTGGCAATATCCGCTTGAAACGCCTCATCATCCACGAACAGGATGTTCTCGACACCGGTAGCCATCAGATCAGCATTTTCATTCTCGGGTACCCATCCGGATTCGACGGCCGGGAAAAAGGCATTGAAGACGGCTCCCCGTCCCGGCGTGCTGTCAACGGTCAGGGTTCCGCCATGACTTTTGACGATGCCGTGAACCACGGAAAGTCCCATACCCGTGCCTTCGCCTTTCCTTTTGGTGCTGAAAAACGGATCAAAAATGCGTTCAAGTACCACAGGCGACATACCATGTCCCGTGTCGCTTACGGTGAGTCGTACAAATTTTCCGGGATTCAACCCGGGATGGTTTTTGACGAAATCAGTATCGTTGTCCACGTCCGCAAGGCTCACCTCCAGCAATCCGCCCTTTTCCTGCATGGCATGGCTCGCATTGGTACACAGATTCATAATGACCTGATGAATATTGGTGGAGTCCGACATTATTGCCCGATTGGACGATATATTGTTGTTAATCTGGATTGTTGACGGCAGTGAGGCTCGCAATAACTTGAGCGCTTCGTTAACGATCAGATTGATCTTGATCGGCTGCATGTCGCGCTCCCGCTGACGGCTGAAGGTGAGAATTTGCTGCACCAGCTCTTTCGCGCGACCGCCGGCCTTCAGAACCTGCTTTAAATTTTTGCGCATTGCTGAATCCGGTGGAATATCCATCAGTGACAGTTCCGTATAACCCATAATGGCCGATAAAATATTATTGAAATCATGAGCGATGCCGCCGGCCAGGGTACCGATAGCTTCCATTTTCTGAGCCTGGGCCAGCCGGTTTTCAAGCTGCCATTTTTTGGTAACATCAATCCCGACACACAAAATTTCCTTGACCCGGGATTCATCATCATAGATGGCTTTGTTCATCCAGGCCACCCGCACACGTTCGCCATTGTTTCGAATATTCTCATTTTCGTTGGACACATAACGTTCAGGATGGGCGCCAATGTCATTAATCATTTGCCGCAGATCAGAGCCGGACCGATCCTTTTGCGGCACGATGGTGCCAACCACATTTTTGCCCAGGATATCCGCTTCGGTGTAGCCAAAGAAGTCCTGAGCGTATTGGTTAAAGAAAATCACGCGATCCTCAGTATCCATGCGCATTATGATGCTATTGGCGTTTTGGACAAGTTCGCGATAGTTCAGCTCGCTTTTGCGCAATGCTAACTCGGCTTCCTTTCGTTCGCTGATCATGCGATTTGCTGCTTCGGCCAGAGTTTCAAATTCCTTGAAATGAAAGCTCTCGGATTCAAGCTTGACTGACTTTGTAGCAGCCTTGGAGAAAAATGCGCCAAATTGAGTAAAATTCTTTTTATTTCGATTGGAGATCAATTTAACAATTATCAGGACAAATAAAAGGATGGCGAACAAAATTGATATAATCTTTAATATGTCGTTATTGACCCTTTCCCGCAATGCGGCTCGTTTCTGATCGATGACGGTTTCGATTTTATCCATATTGACACCGGCGCCGACATACCACTGCCAATCCGGAATAGCTTTGGTATAACTCAGTTTGTTGTAGGTGGTATCCCGGTCAAATTTCGGCATCACATAACTGACATACCCTCCTTCTGATTTCGCGGTCTTGATGAGTTCTCGGACAATCTTAACCCCGTTCGCATCGCTAACATCGATCATGTTCTTGCCCTTTTGAGGAGCAACCAAACTCAATCCATTCCACTGAACAGCAAATATATAACCGTCTTCGCCAAAGCTTATATTCTCGATGCGGGCCAATACCTCCTGCTGGATATCGTTAACGACGTCATCCAGATATTCGCCGGTTCCGATCAACCAGTCAAATGGTTTAAAGTGTTTGATAAATGCGATCTTAGGAAAATCTTTGCCGGTCACATTGGGTTTGGTCCAGGTATAGCGGTAAAACCCTTCACCGGATTGCCTGATTATGGCAATCATATCCCGTATGACAAATTTTCCCTGGCTATCCTGCAAATCGATTAAATTCTTACCTTCCATTTCGGGATGGTCGGCAAATAGAATTTCAACACCGTCGAGCCGGGTAATAAAAAAATACCCGCGCTGGTTGTTATAGCGAATGGGTCGCAACGCATCCGTAATGATTTTTTTAAGTTCAGCCGGATTTTCGGTCTCCCGGTGCTGGTTGTACAAATTAACAGCGATGTCATAGGCCTCATGGGCCCGATTCCTGATTATCTGTTTCAATCGGGTTTCGGCCTGGGATGTCTTGAATTCGACATAGTCGATCACCTGGTTGGTTTCATGTTTAATGAGGCTTTTTTGGCTATCGATGTATTCCTTCCTCAGAGTGATCTCCTCTTTTTTAAACCGTTCATATTCGTTTCTTAGAGCCTGTCCGACAACCTAAGGGTTGTTTTTTAGGCAACAATTTTTGTGAAACGGGCTAAAATCTTCTTAAA
>Ga0056115_1001006_pt1 | contig 12864 bp, 8 predicted proteins | sample WorMetOlspDAHAB1_FD_77007 | JGI IMG/M metagenome (GOLD analysis project Ga0056115, IMG submission 77007) | Marine gutless worms symbiont microbial communities from Max Planck institute for Marine Microbiology, Germany - Olavius sp. DAHAB.1 ...
ATTTATTTCACTCAAATCAATGCAGTACATGATCATGTGGAAACTTGACAAGCAACAAACAAATTTAGTCATGTCAACATCAGATAGACATCTTTTAAAACTGGTAATAGAGGTTGCAACCTCTATTACCAGTTTTAAAAGATGTCAACTAGTTTTCGACGATCACTGCCAAACGTACGGTAATTTATGCCAAACTGCTGTCAAAATGCCAAATCATTGTACCCATCCACATTGACCTAAACAAACTACGTACACACTTTTGTGCACTATGGCCAGTTTTGATCTGTGTTTAGTTAAAATGATAAATAATAGTTGGCTGCCACAATTTAACTTCACTCTGTCTTATACACTGGCAAGAGAACATCTATTAGCAATATATTAATTAGTAGTTGCCATTGCTTGAGTGATAATGTGATATGTAGATCAATCGCAGTGTCTCTCGTGTGTGGCATATATGTAGCATTTGACTACTGAAGGACCTAGGTACCATCACTGTACCATGTAATGGCATGATAGCTGCTAGATAGGCCTTTCTCATTTACTGGTCTGTGCTTTAAGGGAAGACTTAACCGGAATTGTTTTATTTAGTTGTTTTGCTTTCTTCAGTTGTGTATTTCGTTGTTATTAAATATTTTGTGTACTGCCTGCGTGTTTTTCTGTCATCTATGTTTGTAATCTATATTTCTGTAGTGTCAGCCAATTTCTTGACTTTGAAGACTCTGAAATGAGCCAAATTGTGTTGGGTGGTCCTTCAAACATCATTCACTTGATAGTTTGTCATTCATGATTCCAACATAATTCAGTTATACATTTTCACTGTTGTTGTTTGACTTGGCCTCGCTGTTTAGCCAAGTTAAAAGAGCTTTGCCATCATATAATAAAATTCAGTATTGCACAAGTATCTAGCTGATCAGTGTAGCTGTAATACGAAGTGTACTTAATACTGATAGTTGTCATTTTGTTTTCACACCTGGTTTTGAGATTTTTATGTTTACACCAGTTTCTGCGTGATGTTCTGTGACAGAAATGGAGCTCTTCCGGGCTGAACGACAACCTGCATTTGCCAGAAAAGAACGAGTTTATCCCGTCAAGTTTTGACTTGTTGCCTCGAGATGACATGGTATGTAAGATTATTGGGTCAGTGTTTAACGCATCAGTCTATTGGAACCCCCGTAATGCTCTCATGTGCTAATATACCATTGAAATAAAAACACTTAAACAAGCACTTGAAAGCAGCTTCAGTGACTTTTGGATTATGGACATGATCTGTTCTATTGCAAAATCCGAGTGGCCATGTGTGCTGAGTATGCATCTCATGTCAATAAATACTTATTTAGTCAGGTGAACTTTCTCATTGTGTCTCTAGTAACTATACAAATTTGACACTTTATCACTTGATTGATTGTGTGTTTAATGTTTCATGTGTGCAGGCCCCACCAGCACCAGTAGTGGTTCGTGACTGCAAAATATCGCGAGTCTGGTATCGGCAGGATGACACGTTTTGCCTTCCAAAGGCCTGCGTTAGCGTCATGTTTACTAGGTATTGAGATCACATATTACTCTTATTGTTAAATATTACAATCATAACATGTACTTTCCCCAAATCCCCTGTATTGCTTTCACGGTGACTTTGTTATTTTGTAGAATATAATCGATCTTATCACTTACATACTACTTTTTGATTACTGTTGCACTTGTTACATTGTTTTTATGCTTGAATATACTTTGTACAGTTGCATATATTCAAGTGCAGTTGTCATTCTATGCGGTAATGTAGAATTAGAATGTCGAGTTTTATGAGTTTATTGCACTGGGTTTTTTTCTTATTATGAAGCTTATATGTTTTACTGATAATTGAGATAAGTGAAATTGTATTCGTTTTTGACTTCATAATGTATTTTAATTTATTGCTTTGACACTTGGATTGGCCATCCCGCCTGCTGAAAATTACATTGGGAACAATAAGCTTTGTTGGCATCTGTTACTGTTGTTGTCTGTTTGATATTTAACGTGACTGCTTGTTCACCACAAGCTTCAGTAGGCCCGGTGCTTGGACCATAGTCACTCGATGTGTGTGTATATTGACATAAGGCCGAAGTGTACCTGTGTGAGCTGTGAATAGTCTTTGCCCAGTTCTTTTTAGTTTAATGGTCATACTTTGCTTCCCATCAGGAATGGGTAGACCAGTGAAGTGTTTTGGCGTCTGTATTCCAGTTTGATTGTTAAATGATGGACATAGTGAGGCTAATACCATCTGCACTGCTTAAACTGAGAAATTGCTTCTGGTATTGTCAACAGGTTGACAGTGTAGCTGTTACACAATTAGATTTATAAAGCTCATAATAATGCTAGCAACATCATGTTTTTTAACCCATAACATAGAATACATATCAGTCCAAAAAAACTAACTTAATAAAGACGGTCCATCTAAGTCTCGACAAGACTCGACTAAATCAGTTGCCAACAGTAGCATAGTAGTTATAAAACTGGTCTTGGCCAGCAAACTTTCCTATCCTGCGCCAGACTGGTAGTCAGTTGTCAGACTGTTGTCAGCCTTTCATCCCTCTAGTCCCTCTGGAGTCAGTAAACAAGTAGCAGCCCATGCGGTTAGGTGCTTTGGTTACGGATGCACACGACAGAACACGTGGTGAAGTGTGGCCTACTGCCCACGTGATTTAAGCACTACAGCCTGTGGGCTGGAGTATGCTTGCTGCCGGCTAAAAGGCTAAGTAAGGAATGGGAGATGAGCAACCACTCTTGGCGCTGTGAGAAAGCCTACTAGCCATCTGGGATCATTTGCTTTGCATTACATTACTGGCTTCACCTGCATTGTCTAGGAACATTGGCTTTAAATCTACTCCATTTGTTACAAAATTTGACTTCTATTTTAACTGCTGCAATTCTGTGATATTGGATGTGTAGTCCATCAGCATACATGGATCCTTTGTCTACAAACCTGACGCACATGTTCTGCCAGTTGTATCAAGATGCACTCACTGAGTACACGTATGCGGCAGAGTTGGCTGGTCTGACATACAACATTCAGAACACTATCTATGGCCTCGCTGTACGTCACCTTTTTGTCCGATTATTTTACGGTTTTTTCGTCATTGTGTTGATTATAATCATCATTGGCATGTTTGTCACTGTTGATATTATTGTAACTGATATCATTAATGGCTTCTTACTTTTATTGAATCCAAGTTAACAGTGTTGAAGGCACTGAATGTTTTTATGTGATTTGTTTTAAAAAGGAAGAAGAAACAATAGTAATCAGACAATGACTGGGGTGATGGTCAATTCCAGTAAAATCTAAAGCGTGAAAATTTGTCTTGTTTACTGCAGTATTAAAGTAAATGTTATGAAACGTGAGATTTTCTTCACAGATTTAGTAGAGGTGAATTGTAAAAATTGAAATATATTTTGCTGTGGCATACAAGTTGTGCTGGCGATGTTGTTGTGTGCAGTTTAGTATCAAAGGTTACAATGACAAGCAGCACATTCTACTGCAGAAACTCATGGACAAGATGACCACACTAGAAATTGACGAAAAGCGATTTGAAATACTTCTGGAAAGAGTACGCTGTTTTCCGTTTTTTGTTTTGAAGTAGTGTCCTTCCTCTGTTACAGCATGCAGTTGGCTCTTCCAGGTTGCTGCATAGCATGGGATATGGGAGGCAAGGCTGCTGGTAGCCTGCAGTAAATGAAAGATTCCAGTAATGTGAACAGAATTTTGAATGCTGAAGGGCATGGTTACTCATGAAAGGATGACAGCACAAAAGACAGATAGACGTTGGAAGTTTTGGAAGTCGCCAGCAGTCGTCAACAACACTCAGCTAGTCGACGCCTTCTTAACACCTTAACCCTTCTGCATTACCAGCTGAGCACGTTCGGGTTTTGGGCCTTTCGATCGCCAGTCCAGCTTTGTTTAACTCTTTCCTGGATTTTCTCCATAAGTAAGTGAGTAGAGTTTAACGCCCCACCCGACACAATATAGGTCATTTCGGAGGCGGATGGATTTTCTCCATGATCCAACACTTTGAGTTCTGACAGTTTTAGGAAACTACTTAAAATTTTTACGAGTTATCAAACATAGTCAGCACAGTAGAGATGCTTCATGATTCTGCGCTATATGAATCCATGATTTACATTGACATGAAGAAGCTAAAGATGCAGAAGATTATGCTGATTGGAGTAGAATAATGTTTGTGTGGCTGACATCTGAAAGAGAGAGAGAGAGAGAGAGTTGCTGCGTTATTAAAGAATACGAATGGATACGTAACTGAGGTCATTTAGTTGCCTGTTGTCATGTGTGTAACAGTAACATTTCTTTGGGAGTCGTACCTTCATGTTGTCATGATTATAATTAATATTACATAAATTACACCTCTAGTATGCCAGCTGTCGTAGATCTGGTATATGCAACTGTAATATCTGAACTGTCATGAATAGACTTACAGCACACGGTACATATGTGTTCCACCTTTTATGCTCCACATATATATTAATAGTTGTAATACAGAAAAATATTGTAATCATCGAAAATTACTTGCACTGTTTTTAAGAGTTGTGGAAATGTGTCGGCAGTGAGCTGCAGAACTGAGGGCCATAGTGAAGACTGTTTGCTATCCACAGTTGGTGATCTAGTAAGACGATCCCTTCCGCTAGTGACTGTAGCAGAGACATTATGTTGATCTATGGTGAATTGATTTCATTTTTTATATCAACAGTACATTCGTGGCTTGAAGAACTTTCGGGCAGAACAGCCTCACCAACACGCCGTTTACTACACAAATGCCCTGGCTGCCGAACAGTTCTGGACAAAGGACGAACTACTGGAGACGACTGATGGTACGTGTCAACTGATGTACTTGTTTTGTGACCACTTTTTTCTAATACATGGGGTGACAGTAATGTAATTCTGTTTATCGCAGTTGCTGACTCAATCTTGTAGAGCACGTGTATTGTAGCATAGTAAAGTCGTTAACTTAACTATGACAGTTTGCCGTGTGTGTAACTGCGTCATTGTAGCTACTCAGTCTGCAAAGTACCTTAGCATTAAGAGTTTTTCACATGTCTGCATTTTACCTCATTTTCCTGTACGTTTAAGTAGCCCTACAACATGGTGCCAAGGTTTGTTGCTCTTTTTCACTTACGTCACTGCTCTTTATTTAGAGAAAACTCGTTCTTTGGCACTTTGCTGGAACAACCGAGATGATTTGTGAATAAGAAAGAATTTTTGCTACATTGGGGTCATTGATCTTTTTCTAGATTTATCGTGATAGAAAACTCTAGAAAATGTGAACATCAGTTCTGTTTATTTCAAAATGTATAAAGGAAGGGAATATATTCTTATGAGCTATAAGATAACTTATGACACTATGTACATTTTGCATATTATTATTTCGTAGTCATGTCAGTCACATAACACACATACACATTGCACGTTTTGCATTCATTTTGAGAAGTGTTTGACGCTAACAGTTTTTTTTATTAAGGTTCTTACTGATGGGGTATTGGCTGGTGGTGTTTTGCTGATAGAGATGGATGTAGCGAGGATGAAGTCTTTTATCCCACATCTCTTTTCTCAGATGTTTGTCGAAATGCTTGTCTATGGAAATGTCACAAAGTCGGTAAGTCGGCACTTGTTGATATTTTCTTGTCAGAAATTACTCTTCCGAAGCCATTTCACAAGTCACCACCTGCATGTTTTGCTGCATTATTTGCTGATGGTCTTTCCCGTAGTATTGCACATACAGGCGTCAACATTTCTGTCATTATACATAGCTACAACCAATAACCGTTCTGTGGTAGCATAGTCAATTTGTTTCAGTGTATTTCTGGGGCCGATTGCTGGCTTTTCTGTACATTGAATGTATTCTGATTTTTTGTCTTAATTCATCTACAAATGTTGAACAAGAAAAATGTAGTAAACAAAAAACGTCTGAACTACACCAACTCGTTGTGGAGATCACTATGATCCTCTGCGGATCAAGTGCAGCATTAAGTGAGTGAAGTCTAGATGCTGAGACCATGCAGTGGTCGCTGTTGGCATGCTGCTGCTGTGCTTAATTTTCCAGAAAGCGCTGGAGCTGGCGGACATTGTGGAAAGTTCGCTGGCAAACCATCACAAGACACGGCCCCTACGTCCGAGTCAGAAACGCCGATTCCGTGAAGTCCAGCTACCCGACGGTACACAGCTCTGTCTGTTGGTTGATATTCGTCTCACTTATAAGTAAGTACACAAAATGATCTTTAGAGTGACAGAGCCAGTCGTTGATGGGCGTTTTTGCAGCCACATAGGACTTGTTCATATTGGCAGTTTTGTTGCTCTTTCCAACAAATTCATGTGTGGAAAAGGTGATGGTAATCCCTAAGACCATCACTGCCCTTTGGCAAATGCATATTGTTGGGCAACAGAGGCAGTTGTGTGTTAGCAAATTGCCCAGACCCATACTCGACATCACATTGGGTGAGAACCAAACTCCGGACCTATTGACCTGAAGTCATTGAGCTGCATCAAATTCTTCTGCTGTAAACTGACGCAGAATACAGTTGTGTTATCACGTGTTCTGACTTCTGTGGTTGGCTTGCTGTTGGTTGCTACTGCTACGTCGTGCATAATTCATACAGCTTTATGAGCTGTTTGACAGAAACTTTGGATGAACTGCGTTTTTGTTGCAGGCAGCTGTTTCGTGTACCAGCGTCAGAACGATGTTCACAAAAGTAGTTCATTGGAGGTGTACTATCAGTGCTCAGTCGAAGAGACACACAGCAACATGGTTCTGGAGCTTTTCTGTCAAATCATCAGCGAGCCATGCTTTGACATTCTCCGTACTCAGGAACAGCTAGGTATTACTGCAGCTGTTGATGCATATTTTATTCGTTCATTGGTTTATTCTTGATTCGTGGAGATAATTAGTTATTTCAGCATTTTTAAAGGCCATTTGGCCTGTAAAAAAAACCAGCTGGACGACGGGTTGCATGGTGGATTGGCAACTCTGGGATGACATGCCGTCGCCTGTTCTTTGTTCAAAACCAGAATTTGTTTCTGCCAGCTCATCATCATCAGGTTTGTGCTAAAAAAGAGACGAGTCTTCAGACGTTTCCTAAAAGCAGTCAGTGACAGCACTGGCGTGACGTTCTGCGTCAGATTGTTACATAACTGGGAAGCGGCAGCTTGAAAAGCTCAATTGCCATTGGTTGAATGACAGTGCCTCAGACAGCAAGCGCACCAATTACACTCAGTGAACACAATGGCCAATGCAAAAGTCATTGAAAACGCAGCGGGAATGTTATATAACTAAACTTTAAAAGTCTTGTTTAAAAGGTACGTTTGGAGTTTGTGTTTTACAATGGTCAAGGTCTTAGGAGGATGCATCTCTGATGTCTCTGGGCAAACAGGCCCATGCTGCCGGTCCATTTGTTTATGTATATGATATTATTTTGTAAACTTTCATAACGTTGGTTTGGAAGTCACGTTTCACTGTGATGTCGACTCATAAACAGCATGCACATGTGTTGTTCAGGCTACATAGTGTTCAGTGGAGTGCGACGTTCCAATGGGGTTCAGGGACTCCGGATCATCGTTCAGTCAGACAAATTGCCGGAGTATGTCGAGAGCCGCGTAGAACTGTTTTTGCACAAGATGAAGGTGGTTATTCTTTTCCTGTGATTCCAGTAGCTTGCTTAGTGATCATTTTGTAGCTTAATTCCACATTTGTCAGCATAGGAGCATTTTAACACATCGTGTATTTAATTGTGTGTGTAGAACACCATTGAGGAGATGACTGACGAAGTTTTTCAGAAGCACGTCACCGCTCTTGCTGTGAGGCGCCTTGAAAAGCCGAAGAAATTGGGGACACAAAACGCAAAGTATTGGTCTGAGATTGTCAACCAGTTCTACAATTTTAACAGAGGTGTCATATCGTCATGTTTTGCGGCTGTAATCATGGAAACAAAACTACTTTATTGTTAAAGTGCGAGTCATAAAAACTATACTCTTTGCCAAATGTTGAACCATACTTGATAATACTTTGCCAGTATGGTTTTAGGAAACTTAAGTGATGTAGACATGTACCTCTAGAAATGTACGTCTTATGTACCAAATACGAAAATAGTTGGAAATGGTACTCAACTCCAAGCTTTGACAAGAACATTTTCCCATCTTTCCTTACTTTCTTTCCTGTGTCATCCTTGTAGCAAAAATATAAACGTAATAAGGCACAGTGCAGTTTAACTTGGCTTTAAAAAATTCTAACCAACCTGCCTGTTGATTTGCTGCAATCATATTTTTAGTTAGTTAAGCTGTAGTCCATTGTAGCAATTTTTGGCTGTGATTTTTTCAACCAAAATCACTGCAGTGGCAAGAGATTGGTGATTAGACTTGGTAGGAGTTATTCGCTGATATAGTTGTTAGTGACAAATGGGAGATTGAATTATGACATAATGTAATCCGTTCTGTTGATGTTTCTTATTGTTTAAGATCATTCAATGTTTCATGTGCGTATATGAAAAACTGTTGTATTATTTTTATTTTTAATTTGTACACATGAACATAAAATTATAATGGAAAAAAGTTACATATTATATTAAAATGTGCAGTGAAGTAAAATTATACCAACATTTTAGCATTAAACCATTAAACTTTAGAGGCATAACTCTGTTCAGTTTGTTGAAATCATGCGTCTCTGTCACAGATTTCTGTGTGAAATGTGGCAGATGATTTGGAGGTGAAGCACCTGAGAGGTCTAACTCGTGAAGACGTCATGAAATTTTACCAGGTATCACCTGTGTGCATTTTCATGGAACAGTATTGCGTTTCATGCTGTAGCCATTCTGTCAGATGCAGTTCCTTACTGGCATGTCGGTGATGTAATAGCGTTGCGTAGCTGCTGTCAAGTGATTTGCATCGTCATCGGACACTTTGAATGCTTATATTGCCAACTTGCATCAAGTCGTTTTCACTGGTCTTAGAGCTGGCAACCAACTAGTGGTGTTTTTATGTTCATCACAACAGCACAAACACTGTAGTATTTGGTGTGTTGCAACAGGATTTCAAAATGGTGGGTTAAATCAGTGAGCAAAATCATTTTGCAAATATACAATTATACGTGTACATGTATGGTATGTATTGAAAAATTAGCAGCGTATAAATGTCGTCCAAATTGTTGCTATGTAGTGTTGTCAATGATATCTACTGATATTTGAGCATATATAAATATGAAATGGGGGAGGCAAACTCCGTAACTTCCCCTCTGGATATGCCTATGATTATGCTGACAATACTATCAGTATAGACTTGGTAGCACAGTGGTTAGAGTGTTCGACTTGAGATTGGAGATCGTGTGTTCAAGCTGTTCATGCACATTTGCGTCCGTCACCAAGTAATGATCTGAGAGGTAAACAGGCACACCGAGCAACACACTGGTCCTACATGCTCATCTGGTGCCTGACTGGGGGTCAAGGAATTGGAGACCAGTGCCACCTTATGGGTTATGTGGTTCAGGAAGGACTTTATCTTTCTTCAGTAGAGTGCTGTTCTTCTTGTAGGAGCTGATAGCGCACGATGCTCCGCGTCGGCACAAACTGTCAGTTCACATCGTCTCAACGGCAACACCGACAGTTGATAGTCCTGAGGTTGCTGTCATTGCACCGACGCTGCTTGCCTCTGCTCCGCCTGATGACGGAAATGCTCTGTACTCAGCGTCTCACCAGCAGGTGCTCTTGTCTGTCTGCATTTGCAGTTTTTTTGTCACTGCAATGCTCAGACTGTTTTGTGCTTCAACCTTCAGTGGTCATGAACTGGTACAGCTTTCTGTTGAGTCGTAAGGCACAGTCTGTCTCATAAGCTTAGTAGAGCAGTTTAAAAAAGGTAGTTTGCTAATGCTGTACGTTTATATCTACATATTTCAGATTTGTATTTGGGATGAATTTGCAAAAGCTACAAAAGGTGTGATATTCTTATAAGGCAACCATCATCGTCATCATCATCATAAACATTTTTGACGTGGCCTAAATAATGTTAATTATTGCAAGGACCACAGGTGTTCAGACAGTAGTGATGAATGGTAATAGTAACACACGAGTCATATGATAGTGTCTTGGTAGGAACAGGAAAACAGAAAGGTCTTGAGTCGTTGTCTGAAAATCCATGTTAAAAAACTTGATAAGCCAGTTAAACAGAAGTTGAAAAGTATGTATATGCTGTTTTGCATTTTTATATCTACAGTATTCAGATGTGTTTCAGATAAATTTACAAAGTTTCCTAAGTTTATATATTAATTGTTATGCCTGATTTCATTTAGACTCCCTTGATACACTTTTCCAGTTATTGATTTAATTATTAATCGTTCTCTATGTTCAGCAACCTCTCTTTATCTAAGTAGTGTACTGTTTAAACATATTATCAGTACATTGGAAATGAACCAGTACAGATCAAGGTAAAAAAAGCATATGTCACAATGTTATCGGAAATTTCTGCAGACTTGCACAGTTTTTTCATGATTCTGTCGTTTTGAGGCATTGTTTTGTAATGTTTGTCATTTGTAGGCGACAGTGATTAACGACATGAGCGAGTTCAAGCAAGGTCTCGCTCTGTTTCCGCTTCCGAGGCCATTCATCACAGTTGCAGCGGATGTGACTGCTGCAGCTGCAGATAGCAAGTCAAAACTGTAGAAATGTATTGGTGTTAGTTGTCCTCTGTACCTTCTGTGTCTGGTTCACTGGTGTACATCATTTCTCTAAGCTGTGATTTTAATTCTGTTTGTGCTGTGGTGTAATGACGTGAACAAATCGTAGTGATTTTATAATGTTATATTACACACCATCATAAGCGAACGAAATTAAACCAAGTTAAACGAAAATCAGAGTGCATAGCATGCATCAAAAGGTAACATCAACTTTGCTGCGCACGAGAAACAACTATACGATACTAAAACTTAAACATAAAAACTTACGAGTATGGAAGGCCATTGGCGATGACATTACGGCGTGCATTCAGAGTTGTTTGAACTACGGCACAATTTTAACTGCACTGTCTGTGTTTGTATGGAACTACGAATGCAATTACTTTATATTTGGTGTTGACTATTGAAGGTTTCATTGTTAATTACAAGTTGCATTTCGATTCAGTGCCAATTACTGGTTCCTCCACCTCATAAACAGTGTGCCTTTGCCATTCTGGTACGTGGTGGCGCCAATAAGCGTGGTATAACTGGGTGCGTTTTGTGATTTTGCTAATTGTCGGTAAAATCAGATTTGTGTGAGAAGTGGCCAGACAGAGTTCAAGCAGGATACGGATATGCAGGCGAGTCATGCACCGAGAAATGCGTGAAGATCTAACATCTAAAGCACGACATTGTCGTCAGAACTGAATGTCGTCATTTTTTCACCAATGTTAACTGTTCAAAACAGCTTTCATCATAAAACATCTGATTCTGCAGTCTGTGGTGTTGGCGACAGCCTTTTTTCATTTAAGAGTTTGTCACTTCTACCTCTGTTGTGTCAGTGTACAGTACATTGCGACGTTGATTTCTCTGCATGTTGCTAGGCTTCAAATACTAATAATAATGATACATGCAGCTTTAAAGAACTGTATGTTTCACTGTAATACGTTACTGTTAAATGTAAACACTAATAAAATAGCGTTTCGTCTCTCTGTGTGGAATTTTGACTCTGAATGATCCCTATCCTATAGTGCGCAGCGATTTATTCTGCTGTACAACGGTTTTGAATTATTCACGGTGGTACATACGTGATGTATACTGGGGCCTGATTTTCGAAAAATCTTATGACGGAATTTATGATAATTAAGAAGTTATGACGAATTTGTGACGATTTTATGATCATCATAAATTTTTTCGAAAATCTCTGGTGTGCAAGGTAACGAAAGGTGTGCAGTGGATTATGCTGATGCTTTTGCAGATTGGCAGACAGCCTTTTGATGAGTTTGATAGCTTGAAATGAAAACACTAACAACACTTCGTAGTACCACAGATGTCGTGTGCAAATACTGTAGTGCAGCGTGCTTTGCTAACTGGTGCTGTCCTCGTGGCTGGCGTCGACGCTCTTTGCTCGCGTAACCATACTTTTTTTCTTTTATGAGTCCTAAACATGCAGCTAATATTGCCGCTTTTGTTAGTTGCGGCGGGTCTAATACAATGACAGAGAAATAATGTGCCGATTTGTTCTGGACAATGCGAAAACAGCATTGAATGACACTAACGATACTTCGCTGTAGTCAGTGCGAGGAAACAAATTATTCTCAGTTTTATATAATGTCAAATGCAGTTTAGAACCTTGTTTCTGTTCCTTTTCGTATTGTTTTTTTCTTCCTTAAATTTTAGGTATTTGTGGTGCTCCGGTTTTGTGCCACATTAGGCCTCGCCAGACCTCAGTCGCTTTCCAGTATGGTACCGCGTGACTTTCGGTGTCGGAACGACTTGCCAAGGTCGCTATGTGGTGAAGGCGAATTGTTGAACGGAAGTTAACGCACGTTTGACCATGATATCGTAGTATATACATATACTATAATGATATCAAAACTCCGCAAGTTAGTGTCGACTCATGTCCAACAGCCAAGTTAAAAACATAACTTACACTGTCCCGAAAAAAAGCGCCGTCGTTGATTGGTGCAAGGACTTATTTTGCTAATAAGTTGATAGACAGAATCAGCATACATCCGAACACGGTATACATGTAATTGTGCACATTTGATTTTAAATTGCGACGGTCGTCACACGAAAGTCACCCGTCCGCGACGCCAGCAACTTGAAGCATCAGTGCAGTCGGTGAGATGGGCAGGCGTATCATAAAACATCGATGAAGGTTGGTTTGGTTGGTACTTAGGCTAACAGCACTTTC
>Ga0056115_1001007_pt1 | contig 12863 bp, 10 predicted proteins | sample WorMetOlspDAHAB1_FD_77007 | JGI IMG/M metagenome (GOLD analysis project Ga0056115, IMG submission 77007) | Marine gutless worms symbiont microbial communities from Max Planck institute for Marine Microbiology, Germany - Olavius sp. DAHAB.1 ...
ACAGTTCGCTACACCGAGTAATAATATACATATGCAACGGCACAGAGCGGCCAGTGTCACTGTATTGCACTGCCTTGATGATTCTTCTTGTATTATGGGGCACTCCAGTATGGATTGATCGATGTGTCTTTCTTCGTCGATGTGATCGTCTATCTCGTGCCTCGATCTAACTAAAAAACGAAAAGGCGCATGAAGCTGAAAAGTCCAAAACTGACAAGAAGATTGCTCGTGTCATGTCACCCGGGTGCCCATTTAGAGGTCAAAAGGCAAAAAATCAAGGTCGCCAGACGGCCGGACGAGTTATTCACTTCGTTTTAATCATAGGGCCGGCGTGCATGATGCCACGCTCCTTTCATGCGTTCGATTGCGTAATGCATTTCGTCTGTCGGGTATGAGTGCTTCTACAGAGCCCATGCAGCAGTATTTCTCATGGCACGGCACCATGAAATCGAATGAAGTGAAACGTGCGGACCATTCTAAGGTCAGGTGTCAAGGTTACGAGTGTAAATATTGTTCTTGCATTTGCAAGAAATATGCCTATGTTATAACTGTAGTGTGGAAAGTCATATACGAACTTCCAACTTGGATTGACTGAGTGACAGACGTCATTCACCCGCGAAAATAACCTCGTCTTCCTAGTGCAGCGTACGCATATGTGATCTGTAGCGAAGCCAGACCAGATCAGTCAGCAGCCAGCCAGTGTGATAGGCGGTGGGGAGCGCACAGCCCGATTTTTTACCCACCAGTTGGCAGGTCTGTTGTCTATGTGTCGTCGCCAGTGCTATATATTACACGTGTTCCCTGCAGTGATCGTTCGGTCATACGATATAATTTTAGTTGCGTGCGCCTGTTTTGTTCAGTTTCAATTTAACTTTTTAAGGCTACTTTTTTGTGTAATGTTACATCATCTGAATCCGTGAGCGGTACACTCTCTTTGCCGCCATTCAAGTCTGCAAATATTACCGGTACTTGGATATACAATGGGCCATAAAACGTGTACCTTTTTTTATTTCTGCAATACTTTGCAAAATGTAACAAAACTGGACGAAATTAGGCAAAAAATCTAGAACAGACAGTTTGAGTTCAGTAAATTTTGAGTTCTGTGAAATTTTACACAGTGGCAGCGATGCAAACTAATTAGTCTGAAAATACCAGTTTACGGATATATTGCCAGTTTCTTTTGCATTTTTTCGAACACTTCGTAAAAGTGCGTACAGTTCGGCTAGTTCTGCAAAGACAGTTTTATGCCACGTTTGTTTCTGCCTGTTTTCATTGTCTTGGACGGCGCATGTTATTTCCAGTTTTTTAAAGCAACAATTGACTGAACCTGTGGGCACCACTCTATCAATGAGGCTGCCGATAAATGGCGTAAATGCGTTCACTTGTGTGTATCTGCTTAGGGCAAACAGTTTGTACACAGCTGTCAATGTTGCTAATTTAGGGCATTGCAAAATTACTGGTTTTGTTTAGTCTGTACAGTTTTGTTATGAAAATCGTCGTTGCTGTTAGCAGAAAGCATTAGCTGTTTTTGTCATGCTTTGTCATACGTGTATTTAGTTTTGGTTGTTTGTCGTAATCACACTAAGTAGGTGTAGTGGAATTGAAGGCCCTTAATGTGTTTCAGGCTGTGCATTCCATGATTCCACTGTTTCTGGATGACATTAGTTGGCTGCTGTTAGTTTAGCATGCTTATTGCTCAATCTTGCAACCTGTTGATACCTTTCCCCTATTGTGTTTACACAAGCTGTATGGTGGTTTTTCCCGTTACTATGTTTCAGAGTCTGTTATGTCCCAGATGTCTGTGTTGCAATTGTCTGGTTGTAAAACATTTCAATATTGTGCATTGCTAGATTTAAGCAACATAATGAGAAACAATCGAATAATGTTTTTTAAAGAGTCACAGTGAGCCAGGTGTACAAAAATTTAACGGTAAAAGAACAAAATTTAGTAGGCTACTTTTAGTTGTTAAACAGTGAATTTTTTTGTTTTAATTTGCTGTTTTTATTTGCTGTTAATACTGTGTGTTTGCTTCGTGAGCCAGGTGTATGATTGCCAACTGGACTGTGGACTTAGACTGACAGCTAGTAAAAATTGTCATAATTTTTATATGTACACAAAGCTGCTGATGAGTTTTTAGATTATCAAAACAATTTTTCTTAGATTGACAGCAACAGTAAAATTTTAGAATAGTGAAATGATGCTACTGTCAAACCAGAGAGAACAGTGGTACTTCAGAAATTATGAAATATTTTATGTTGTATGGATACGACTGTTGCTGTGACTGACTGTTGCAGTTACACCTGGCTGCAATGTCGTCACTGAAAGGTGAGATCATCGAGTTGTCAGGTCGCTTGCAGAGAGTCCATGCTGAGAAGGATGTTCTGGACAAACAGTTCGCTAAGCTGCATGTATGCAATACTGTCTTTTACCATATATTTACTGCATGTTTGTTTTCCAAAGTCAATGTAGCAGTATAAGTGGTTGCACAAATCACATAAAGTGATAAGTGTAAGAAAAAGAATATGCTGCAGAGACATTTAAGTCCTTTGTGAGGAGCTCATCCCCTTCTCACTTTTGAGCTGGCAATTACGCTACCATATAAACCATGTTCGTCAAATTGCCGGCTCTAAGTAACAGCCAGTGCTTTTAACCATCTTTAGCCAGTACTCAACAGTCTTGGTTACGTCCTGGTCCTAGGGCACACTACTATGCAGAACTTGCCATTTCTTCCCCAGCAGTTGCAGTAACCATCGCCAGTAATTTTTGCACCTACCCACGAAGGGATGACCAGGCTGAGTAGGCCTGAATGGCCTGAAAATAATGGGGCGGTATACCTGCCAAAGGTCATCAACAGTCCCAATTCTAACCGGGCTCAACGTAAGTTCATGTGACCTGTTACCACTATGCCAACCCAGCCACATCTGTCTGTGATAAGTAGGCTGAGTGGTAAGGCTGGAGTGGTATACCCTGTGAGTTGTCACGCATCCTAATACTAACCCAGCTTCATGTTGACAGTTAATATTCACGAATAGTCAGACCACGTAGGTGGCATGATGGCTGTAAAGGCTGCTTTGTATGTAAGGTTGAGAAGCTGCGAATGCAGAGAGAGCTGGAGGAAAGACAGGAACAGCAGGCTCTTCACTACGAAGACAGAATCACGGAACTGCAGAGTGTAATTGCCGAACTGCGCAAGAAGATCGATCTGCGTCACATCAACATGATTATGTAAGTCTTGACTTCTTTGAACTCCACTGTTGTACATAACCAAGTCCCACAGCAGCTCAGTGCAGGCCATTTTCAAGCCACAATACATCAGGACGGTTGTGACAGGGTGTCTGGGATAAACTGGGGCATCTACACTCCTACACTGTACAAGTGCTGCATCTGTATGGAGTCATGAAACACATTGAGGTGGCATTGTACTTGCTTCCACTCTGCGATGTTTCTGCACTGAAAAATGAGACTGTCTGCAAGATTGTTCACATGTTGCTGATATATTTTAGCACATACGTATTTTTATGTGGCTTGGTAGCCTACTCGTAGAGCATCTAACTGGTGATTAAGAGGTCATGGGTTTGAGTCTCAGCCATGAACATGCCATGTCACCAAGCATTATAATCTGGTACTAGTGGAAGGGCTACAGTGGTAATCGACAGCCTCATGCACGCACTGGCCATGTGTCACAGACTTCGTGATGTATCTGTCTGGGCTCAAAGGCCCATGAAAAGTAGATGAGCACCCTGCCTACAGTGTGACTAAGGCAGTATGGCTATTTTTTATTTTTAGCTCAGCTCACTAGACCTAGATGACACTGTTTCTCTATTTCAACAACAGCAAATAATTGTGAGAATTTTTTTTATCAAACTGTCAGAGCTTTAGAGGCTAGATGTGTTTGTGCATGCTGTCTGTGTATGCATAGTGAAGAGGATGAGGAGTCTGATGGAATTGCAAGTAATCAAAGTGCAGAAGATGGCAGCATCAATGAGAACATGAACAACTGTTCAAACAATGGCAGCATTGGTATGTGCTTGTTGTCTTTAAATGGACTGCCATTTTATATTGTGCAGTGCTCACAGGCTTACATTGAACCAGTATGAACACATCTCATATCGACAGAAGGCCCATTTTTATTAATCTGCCAAATGCTCAAAAACAGAATTGTGACTGAAAAATGAGAGTGGACCTGTAATGCAGCTGTGCTGTGATATTAGTTCTTTCGTCCATTTAGCTGCCTGTTGTTTGTCTGGTTTGTTTCACAGTGGACCTGCCAACTGACATAGAAATGTCGAAAGTGGTTGCAGATCTGCAGTATGTCTTGTCTGACAATTGCGGTCTTGGAGATGACACTGACGCCATTATTGATGACAACATCGCTTGTTCTAACAGTGCTGCGATGAAGGTTTGTTTATTTTATGTGCTGTGTGTGCTTTTGAGAACTAAGTAAGTAAGTAAGTAACTGATTTATAAAGTGTCAAACTTCTGGTAAAAATCAGGGCACATTTGTGGTTGTCAAATGATTGCAATGTCACTTTACGTTATATTTTTGATCTGTAGGACAGAGTAAACTGCTGCTTTTCATAAATAGTACATCTTCAGGTTATGTACAGTCACACTCACACACACACCTATTTTGTGTCCTGTTTTGCCAGCACAATCTATTTGGCCACTGCAGAAATGAATTCTTGATTTAAATGGCACAGTAGGAAATATGACTGGGGTATAAGCTGTGTCATTCCCAGCAGATTTTTAAATACATCTGGATTACAGACACCAATACAGACCTGTGTATTTTTAGGTCAAATTCCCTACTTGTTGTCCATCATGAGTGTCAAAATGTTAACTTAATATAAAGCTTTTCTTGTGATTGTGTTTAATTCGTTTGGTTAACTGTTGATACAAGGTTGATACTGATGGAACATCGCAAGAAGCAGTCAAGTCTGCTGCTTTTCATTCCGTTGAGTCTCACGTCGGAAAACTGAAGTCGGAGAATTCTGTTCTCGTGGAAAGAATTGGTCGACTGGAGAGCGAAATTCACCGAATGCATATTCAGCTCAGTTTTGTTACTGAAGAACGCGACTCATTAAAAACAAAGGTTACACTTACTGTGTGCAACGTTTTGTGTAGCTTATAATGGTAGTAACACATGTATCCATATTAATATACATTATATTGATGGTGCCATCGTAATGGAAACCTACAATAAAAAATAATTGGAATAATAAACAATTTTTTTACCTTTTTGTAATAAGTAAGTAAATAAGTAAGCAGATGATTTGTATTGCACCAACTTCTGGTAAGAATTAGTTTTTAGTGCTGTTAAGATCTGCTGCACAAGTTACTATCACGTGTAATTGAAATTTATTCATTGATGTCAGAAATATTTCTGGCATTTAGAGACAGTCACATCAGTTTTAGTCAGAAATGCACAGCAAAGGCACTACTCACTTTTACAGTGTCAGTTGAGAGCTACAGTAGAGGTCAGACGTGTTACCATGAAACATCTACTTGGACTGCCAGTTGTATTGTTTCATCGTTCATGTGTTTCTGTTAACAGGCCTATTTTTACACACCCATATTAAGCCAACAGGTGTCGCAACGGGCAATAATCGTTGAGGTTTCTATAATATTTTTGTACCATATACAGAAGCAATACTGCTCACCTTATTACTTATTACTTTTGGCCCAGTCGTTTTGCAGCAGGTCAAATCAAATACTGTTTCTCTGACCAGATAACACATAGATAACGTTGTCGTTATAATCAGTAATAAGTTACAGCTGCCTAATGAAGTACTGCATTGTCATTGTGCATGTTGTAGTTGGCAGAATTACAAAAGAGACCACATGATGTGCCACTGGGTTCTCCTAGCACTAAGAATTCTTCCACTATGGTGATGCCTTGCAGTCCCACTCAGCAGTCAGACAAGTCAGTGTCATTCTGCCGTCTTGCTTTCATCATTTTCTTCCTCAATTTAATAACATTTAATGTGTTTTTTTTTCTGAAACCAGTTTTTCCAGTTGACTATGCAGCAACAGCTCTGAATAACAGCCAAATGTTGTGTTTGTGAATGATTGTTTCGATGCTGTCAGTGTACTGCATGAGGTGTGCTGTTGCTGTTACATGGAACTGTGTAGTCAACCGTCAAGTCCTCTGTCAGCACCAGTCAGTAAAGTTGCTGAGCTGAAGAAGCTTAAAACGGGTCGAAGTGAGCGACAAGTGCTCGGAGCTGAGCTCAGTTCGCTCGGGGTCAGTTAACTGTCTGTGCGTCGTTTGTGTAATGTAGCTCTGGTTGGTGGAAGCATATTTATTATGTAGTATTTCAGTCCTATCTTTTTTCTTTCATTATTTTCCAGCTGTTTTTTTTAATCAGTGCAGATATAAGGTAGGACACAAACCTTTTATTGCAATCATTAATTGCTGAGAAGCACACCTAGATTGGTTACAGTCTTGTTGACAGTTTCTTACTGCTGTTGTAAGCTACCTTAGTCACTTGTGCATTTAGTAGCAAGAAGCGAGTGTAAATTAGTGCTTAAACATCTTTTTGAATGTTATTCATGCAGTGTGTATATAGAATTAGTTTACAATATTGTTTTGCATTTGATGTTTTTATAGTTAATCATTACTATTTTCATTAGTTTGATGTCATCTGAAATGTTGACGTGGAACTTAGAATATAGGAAAGATTGCAGATATGAATTGCCCTAGCATTGATTAAGAATGCGACTAAAATACGTCAGTATTTGTACTGTTTGTTTATTTTGTTGTGTTGCGTATATAGGTGTCAAATGCAAAAGTTGCAGAGCATCTTGCACAGAGTTTGCAAGAATGTTCGCGAGTGCAGGAGATCATTCAGTGTAATGACGGCGCAAATACAGTTGTGTACGAGTTTGAGTTGGAGCTTGAACAGCTTCGGAGCAAAGTCGATCACTTGAAAGCCCAGGTGAGCGTCACTTTACATGCCCCTTAACATATTAAACTAAAGTGTATCAAAGCTTTCTAATTCCGTGCTTTGACAGCGTTGATTGGGCGACATAAAAGGCATCCAGTCTGTTGATAAATGTTACATAGAAAAGGTGCATGCAGTCTATCATATATTCCATAAGCTATTTTCGTAAAATGAAATGTGCAAATATCACTTAAACCTTTGACAGCCGGACTTTCATACAGCGAATTCAGACAGTCACTCAAGACGTTTTTATTTGGGCTGCAGAAACACAGCACACTGAGCACAGTATGAGCTGTGTTCAACTGTGCTGGCAGAAATACCTTTGCTTACTTACTCGAAACTTACTTAATAATTAGCTTCCTGGTGGATTTCTTTTAATTCTGTGTTTTAGTGATGCTTACAGTTTGTATTTCTGTCTGAATTTTTTCTTGTATTCACGTCATCATTGTATTGCCTGTGCTTTATTTTTTAATTTTTTTTTCATTTTGTTATTTTACACCTGATTTTAAAAGAGATTTTAGTGTTTTTTATATTTATTATTTGCACTGTTCACTCATTTGCTTTTTCTGGTAATTTTGTTATTGTTAACAGTTTTAGGCGCTTGCATACCGTATGATTTTTATAATAATAGAAAATAATAAAACTGTCAGCCAGCGCATGTTTAATGTTATCGCTGGTGCTTGACAGAACGATGTTTTGAGTTTGACTCTGGCTGAGAGCAAAGCTCATTGCAATCACTTGACGATACTCCTCGGCAAGTACGAGTCGAGCGTAACAGCTCATCAGATGTCGACGAATTATGCTGATCAAATTCTGTGTGCTTACCAACAGCTTGTCGGTCTTCTGGACACCGAGTTGGCTCTGCTGACGTCAAAGTGCCAAGTGCTGGGCGTCTGTGGTTACGGTATGCTATATGCTGATGGACTTGACACATGTTGTGTTGCTGTACTGTGAAGATAGTTCTGGCCATCATTTGAATAAAAGTATTTTATGAGTGGACGCCATTGTGTTGCATGTCGCAAGCAATTCCGAGGTGCATTACAGTAGTGGCTAGTCAGTGTTTGCTTTCAGTGTATGCTGTATCAAAACATTCGTTTTTTTGCACCATCATGATTGTGTCACATGGTTACCATACATCGTACACTGTCTGTGTTGTTATGTTGGCGCATTACGGATAGATTTCTAGCGACTACGAGAAGTTACATTGCTGCATTAATAGTCTAGGGTGGATAGTACTCTGCAAGTCAATGCATTTTACACCTGAACCAATCAGTTGAGGGCTAGGATGATGATTGCCTGATTGTGTTAGGTAGAACAAAGTTTAGGCCAGGTGCCCTTTCTGATGTCATTTTAGCTTCAGCAGGACATGGATCTGGGCACACTGACTTTGTAGCTCGATGTCTCATAGCTAACAGTCGCTGCCTGTGTTGATAAGCCTGTTTAACAGTGAATGAGAATGTTTTGTAAATGTGCACATTTTAAACTTAAGTGAAAATCATCAGATTGTGTGGGGTTCTTCTAAGCGAGCAAAGTAAAGTGTAGACGTTTGCAAAACTGTTGGGCTTGAAACGCCTAATAATATGTGAACATATGGAACATAAACTTCACAGTGTCTAGTTCAAGCCTTGCAGTGTGATGGAAGTTGAAGCTGAAGATACAAGACGGAGTGGACGTCCAAGCAAGACTTGGTGGCATTTTGTACTGTGGAAAATATGGAAAGAGTTGGTCTATCGTGGGATATGCACTGGAAACTTGGAGATTGGATCAAGAAACTCCAGGTCAAATTACTAATCAACTTTCACCCTGAAAAAGGGCCAGTAAGTGGTTTTTGTGTATTTGGTGACATATTTAGAAGATATTGTGTGTGTGTGCATGTGTGGTTGACAGAACAATGCACGGCGGACACTACAATACTGCAGATGGCTGTGGACGCCCGACGTGCAGCTGAAGTGGCTGCCAAGCAGATGCTGTGTCACGTTGACAGCTGTTCCTCTGAGCAGCATCTGCCATGTGTTGTTACTCCATGGGAAGAATTGTCCTCTTCTCGGACAACGAGGTACCTCTGTTTGTGTCTGTTGTTGCATTCTGCTGAGTTATCGTAGGAATTTGTAGTGGCGTTGATTGAAGAACTGTGATCTGTGAAGATAGATTTGCTTAATGCACTATTAGGTCCATTAAATTTCTTGTTTTTTTTTGTTAACTTAGATGACTATCAGCGATCGAAAATATCAGTGCATCTGTGAGGTGGAGGTAAAGGTAAAGTTAGTACATATTTGGTGTCACAAGTCAAGGAAACTAGACTGCAGTGGCACTGACAGACAGACAGGAGCTAGCATTCAGCCTAGGCCACAGCCCATGCCTGCACACACAGACTTTGGACACTGCAGCCATGCAGCCACACGCAGCTCCAGTCTGCAGTATAATGGTCTCCACCCCATAATCTGTGCAATTACATGGATTACTACTCGTTTACTGATGCCAGAGGGATGGAAGGCTGAGTTGGCCTAGTTGACTGACATTCAGTGGACATTTTACCCACAGAGTGGCCACCTGTTAACCATAGATTAGGCGCAGAACTGCGCAAGTCAGAATTTCCGCCAACCAGACACCAACGTCCTAAACACTGTATCAAACTGCCAACTGCTGTCAGATTTGTGATGTTTTTTGTTTTTTTTTCCTCATGTACAGAATGTGTGAAATCATGGCAGATGTTGCTGTTGTACTTTGACGTTGTTATTACTAATAAGTTTGTCACGTTTTACTATTTCCTGTCATAGTTTTTGAGCACACTACTGTACAGAGTACAGTTGAGAGGTTGAAGGTCCTTCTCCACCATTCATATCCATTCATGGCCATCCGCTTGCAATCCATCGTGGACCGTTTATGACTGGATGAACAGCCCTGGTGTGATCTGTGGCAGTATGAGTGTGAGTGTGGTTTCTGTCAGCAACAGGAACATGTTGCAATGTGTGTAGTTCCGTCAGCAGCACTGTGAGCAGTGACGACGTTTCTTGGTCCAAGTCTGACGAGTCTCGACTGCGGCAACTCGTGGTGCGGCTCAAGGACGAGCGATCGCTGATCAAGTTGACGATTGTCGATTTGGAGTCGGTTCATCTGGACCCATTCACCTGTGAGCCAAAACAAGATGCGTGTGAGGCACAGAAACTCGACCTGGAGAATGCTGTGCTGATGCAGGAATTGATGGCTATCAAGGTGATCTGCTGCGGATCAACTTTGCTATCATTTGTAAAATGTTATCTTTATTGCATGTCTTCACTTGATGACGGTAATTATTATGGTGTGAGTTGTCATTCTCATTACCTGCATCGATTAACTTTCTATGTTTGCTGTTATTGTTCACGGTTTTTATGCTGTTGATTTGTTGAGAGTTTCTTGAAAAAAAGCAATTTTTTTATTTATGTATTGTCAGTAATTTTTTTTATTTTTCTCACTGTTCTCTCTTTATTTCTGTATCACATGCATTACATATATGTACATGATGACTTGCTGGTTTTTGTGAAAAATTTGAATGCTTTTGGTATAATGCCTTCTGGCATCAGCAAAATTTACAGTGCATTTATATGGAAACAGTGTTGTAACTAATTGTTTTTACGCAACAATGCTTCATCTGGTTTACAAGTAATCACTGGCTTATGTTTTGCACAGTATACATTTACATTCATTGAGTATGTGTACATGTGCCGTCATGTGCCGTTTTAGCTTTGTTAGCCTGATGAAATTTGCTCAGGTGTTATTTAAGTATATGTGGGTGGTCTGCAGGAGGAGAGGGCTGAGTTGAAGGCGGCTAATCATCGTCTGGTGAAAGAGAAAGCGTTGCTGCAGCTGAATGTGCAGGATCAGCAACACAGCAGCGATGAGCGCGAGGACAGCTCGCGTGCTCAGGTGACACTTTTGTTGCTGTGCATTTATTCCGTCGAGCTTTTCTGGTCGCTGAGCATCCCAGCTGTGGAATACTCTGCCACAGAACGTCACATTGGCACTGTCACTTGTTTTTAGGAAACGCCTGAAGACTTAACTTCAGTCGTTTCTTTCCCCAGTCTCCTGCAGTACCTGCACAGTGACTTCATCATTTTCGGACACCATAATCATTCTTTTACTTACTTACTTACTTACGTGTGTATTCACATATGCACATAACCTAGTGTATATGTGTGTTTAACTGTTCATGGCATGCAGCAGGAGCTGTGAATCATGCTAAGGGTCTAACCGATGTGCTTGGTGTTCTGTATGCTTAACCATGATACGTTAAATAGGACCTGGCATAAAAATAAAAATAAGTCAAGTATCCGATTGGATCAAAAGGCACTATTGACATACAGCTTTGTGTTTCCTGCTATGGAAGATCCACAGTCTTGTCTTATGTAGTGTGTATGAATTTCGAATGCAGTTTTCCTATTGTTATTGCATTGTAATTTATAGAAAAAGTCTAATGTTTTAGTGCATAGTTTCCAAGTTCATCGTCAGAGCTTACCATTGTTGTGTAACTGTCGTGTAAGTAGTTGGTAACTGTGTAGCTCAGTGGCATAGTGGCAAGAACTTTACCTGTTAACTTGTGTGCCACTGGGTTTGGTTGCGCAGGCTGACGTAACGGCTTCCGCAATATCGTGCATATCACTTGACCTTGAACAAGCGCTGAAGCGTGAAGGTCGACTCAAGGAGAAGGTGCAGGATCTCACGAAGAAGTTGGAGAAACTTCGTGAGCACGAAAAAGATTCCGAAATGCGCCACCAGCAGTCTGTGAACATTGTCAGTGAATTGAAGAAAGCTAACAGGTGTCAACTGTTGTCGTCATGGTGTCACTTGTTGTAATTTATTATTCGATTAAAAGAAACAGGTGATTAATAACTGGCAATTTTTTGTTTTGTGCATTAAGGATAAACCGAGTATACACTGTACGTTTACATAATTTCTTATGTAGAATCTTTATGTTTTTTATGCATATTCTTGACTGAAACCGACTGCTGTTTACTGTTTATCACCATTTTCTGACTGTTTACGACATGAAATATTGGTGACAGTCACCTGCTTTGTCTCCTGATGAAATTTGTTCTTCAAAAAGTTGTTGTGCATTACAGTGCGCTGGTGTCAGCATTTGAGAAAGCAAAGAAGAAGTACGTTGTAAAAATGAAGAAAATGGAAACGCAGATGCAGTTGATGACAGAACGTCATGAATCGCAGGTCTCGAATTTTTATATTGTAAATGTTCACACTGTCGTTGTAACGTGATCGCATTTTATACATAAAAGCTCGTAAATATGGCTAATTTAAGAAAGATCATTGGTCAAAGTTTATGGTTATCGACAAATTCCAGTTGATACTCCTTTTATGAGAAAGCCAGTGGATCCTCTCAAGTTATTTGTGTGCATAAAACCCATTTTGTGCATGCTTGCACTGTCTTTTAAGGTAAAGATTTTGTTGTTATGATGTACTCAAGCAGCAAGTGAATAGGCCCTTCAAATAAGTAAAAAAAATGTGGAGCTGCAGGCGGCGTGCAATTTGCTGCACCAAACTGCAAGTGTTGCAGCTTGTAGGTATAATACTCCGTAACATAAGAAAAGAAATTCACAAATAATACAGCAGAAATAAAGGTGCTTAACTTTGTCTACTAGTACTGTACAACTTGTATTCCGGTGTGAACAACTTGTCCTTGAGGACACACAAAAACAGTTTTGTAGGCCATCCTGTTATCACATATTTTTGTCGATTATTGGACTATTTTGTAACTACAGTAAAAGTTGTGATTACAAATGGTCTTCTTAGACTTTTCCACCAAATTTAATTTCATTGTGTGGATGTAGATGTTGGTGCTGAGGCAGAAGTTGTCATCAGTGGAGGAGCAGTTGCAGCAGTATCATCCAAGTTCATCTCCAACTTCTCTCTGACTGACTGTGCACAACT
>Ga0056115_1001008_pt1 | contig 12862 bp, 12 predicted proteins | sample WorMetOlspDAHAB1_FD_77007 | JGI IMG/M metagenome (GOLD analysis project Ga0056115, IMG submission 77007) | Marine gutless worms symbiont microbial communities from Max Planck institute for Marine Microbiology, Germany - Olavius sp. DAHAB.1 ...
GCTTACGAAGTAAAGGCAGATGTGGTGCAGTACGGCGGAAATTTCCTAAGTGCGGCAGACTAAGTAGGCCAGCTCTCTGGTCAACTTTCGGGCGCACTATAAAATAGTTTGACTTTACTTTATAGATCAGGCGCATATCAGGGAAAGTCCGCCATTCAGAGACCGACGCCCTAACCACTGAGCCACGCCGCCAAAATGGAACGGCGTCAACTGACCGTGCTCATGAGCGAATCGAGCACACTGACGGCAAACGCTGTGCCGCAAGCGAACGGCTGCGTCATGTACAGCTCGGTGTCTGGATCGTCATCGTCGTCCTGGTCCAGAAACTGAACGTTGGCGTCGTTGCCTGACCACACACAGCCAAGCGGATTACAATCTGACCGCATTCCCGCGGTTATGTTCCTAGCTGTAGAGTATCGAATCAAATCGAAATCAGAAACTAATTTCTACAGCGCAAAAAAAGTCGCAAGCGTCCTTCCACTACAACCAAATTATACTGCTCGGTGACAGAGGCAGGTGTGCGTGATCGGCTTGTCCAGAGCATTTTTAAGAGCGCAGGGAGTGAGACTCAAACCCGCCACCTCTCGATCCTAAGCCGCATGAACTAGTGTCGAAACATCACTTTAAACAATTCCGCTTAGTAAAATATGTCCTTTTTTACCACGAATAATGTCCCGGCAATCAGCATCAACTTTATAAGCATCGGCAAATTTTATTTTAAAAAAACGTCAAGTACAATCGAAGTACAAAAACGTATTTCGTACAAAATGCTGATGCATGATCGTCGAATGTTCTTAAAAATTAACGCACATCAAGTTTCAACAAAATCTCGAAGTGGATCGAGTAGTATCTCGACTGGAGACACATCGGAAATAAAAAAGGCCATTTCAGCGCCATTCGGTAGTTAAAAGCGAAAAAAAGAGTCAACATTCAATAAATACACAGTGATGTTAATAAGGCCATTACTATCAAGGCCAAGCCTTCCGCTCACAAGTCACAACAACAGCAAAAGGGAACTGAAATTAAAAAAAATTATAACCACTCGCATTTTAAATCAATCTGACTAATTACCAACGTCGCTGCATTCAAAGTGATAAAGACTATTACAAATTACCGTACATTTTGTCACTTTGGCCTTTCAGTTTAAGACTGCGAGGACAAAACCAACGACTAGCCCTCAAGGCCAAGGCCAAGGACTAACATCGCTAAAAAATACAGAGCACTGGAAAACAACGAAACGCAGGCCGGCGTTTGGTGTACAGACCTAGTTCGGTGATCATCGGAATGTCGTTACCGGACACGACTCCAAGCCGTATCGTTTTCACCGCTGCGGCGGCGGCGGCGGCGGCGGCGGCGTTCGGTGAAGTGTGCTGAGTCTGTGCTGACCCGGGCGGCAGAAGCGCTGACACAAACCGTTTCAACCGTTTCAAATCAACTCGTAAAACATTCCCGTTTAGACGAGCAGTTAACATTTTTCGCCGTCGCTTTATTCCAAGTTTAATTATCCTCATTTCAAACATAGTTTTATTGTTCGATTTTTTCTAACAGTATTTTTCTTTTATTTTTATTTTAAGTGTTTTAAGGTTTACTGTGTTTCATATAGCGCTTATGGCTGATCTATAATACAAATGGCGAGAGGCGAATGTTCGACCTATAGCAGCCAACAGGAGGACCCAAAGGTCAAGTTTGCAGCTTGGCCTACGAGCTCGCGGTAGCCTGGCGCTGACCGACTTTCACTTATATGACCCGAGTGAACTCTTTACATCGCTTTGCACCGTAGATGATAGTACTATAAATATCGTCATGGGCAACAATAAACAAAGAATATTATTGCTTTGTGTGCGTTACGGATATTGCTCCCAGACTTTGCTTAGCGTGGACGAAATGGATTTTATTGGTGAGTTTTTATGCTTGCAGTAATGTATATACAGTATTTTATTTTTCTTCATTTTATTATTGTGTACTTATGTACGACGTTCATATTATATAAATAATTAAGAGCAGCTGCCTTGTTGTCCAGCTCATTGTGCGGTATGTTTAAACCGAATGCTGTACACGTGTTTCTTGCTGAGCAAATAAATGAACGAATGAATTAATTTATGTTGATGTACCTGGTTCGCGGTTGTTGGTGGGCTGCAGAAGGCCGGTGGTATCGTCAAACGTCATCGCCTTGATGTTGAGCGAGCAGAGAATCGCCTCCTTGTCGACAAGGTTGGTGTCGTCGGCGTTGGAATTTCGCGCCGACAAGATGACACACATGTCGCACATGTTGATATGCACAGCGCGCAGGTTGGCTCGGTTTAGCGGAGAACCCTGTTGAACACGTTGATTAACGAATAAAAAACATTTTTAAAACACGTTTTTCAAGTAAAATAAAAACACATTAAAAACAATATAAGAACCATTAGCAGCGTCGATCAGTGTCTGTAATTTTTTTTGTAATACTGTTCCCCGTTACTGCTATTGATACTGTTCAGTTGTAACAAAGAGTTAACAAAGTTGATGCAGAAAACTGAGAAAGCCATCCCAAAACGGTTAAATGTTTCGCTCAGAGTATCAGTCAGTATCAGAGTCCCACTCAATTTATTTTTCAACATAGTCGATATCCACCAACTTATCAGCCCATCTGAGGTTGCTCTGTAGCCTCTATGCCTACTTGATAATATCTACCACCCCCCACAATGTCACCCATGCAAAATGACAACTCAATGTAACAGACTGTGCGAGAACAGCGCAATAAATGAAGGAAGCAATGCGATGTGACTGAGACAAATCGGTTTAATTTTTGCCTGTATCTAAAAAATATAAAAAAACAAGCATGAATATAATTTTTAACGTGTTTTTATACGTACATAAAAACATAAAAACGTTTTAATCTAGACCAGTTACTAGGACAGCACGGAATATAAAAATCGCAAAAAAACGAAATCAAAACTAGTTTTTAAAATTTGAATCATTTGAGGTTTTCACGTGCCGTGTTGGCCGTCTGAGTTTTAGGCAGCACACGTGGGCGCATGCCTGTTTTAAACTGCGCAAAACTCGAAACAACAGTTTTAATGCAACGTCGAGAACACTGTCTAAAACGTTTATTGCAAGCTCGAGCTTTTATGATATTTGCGTAGAATTTGGCGTGACTTTGGACGTGTCCTGTGCGGCTATTACTAGTAAGATCTGGGATGATTTTAGAGAACTATTTAGATATACGTTATCGTATTTTGCACTTATTATCTTGGCATCTCTGTTTTATAATTCTAGTTTCCATTTTCTGTATTTTTAGCGGTGTTTTTGTGTTTCTCTGTTTCTGTTAATAATATGGCGAAGAAACTTCACACTTTACTCGAAACGTCACGCAATTTTAGTCGTGCGCGTACAGAACGCGACTGACGTTAAGAACGCTGATTTTGGGAAAGCTGCAGAGGCTCTTCCACTCCTTGCGGATGTACTCCTTGTCGCCGACGATCACCACGTGCTTCAGTTCTTCCTCGTCGAAGTTGCTGGCGCGCAGCGGCATGATGAGGTTGCGCAGTCCGATCAGCGCCGAGTGAGCGTCGGCAAACAGACAGACGACGACGTGGTTGCTCAGGACCGTCATCGCCGCCTGCTCGCGAGTCTATACGCAGCGACGGCACAGTGACAATGACAACAGAAAGCAGAATAAACATTATTATTATTAAGGAATTTATATAGCGCATGATCGCAGGGCCGAGACGAACCCTGTGTGCACAACCATTAGCGTACCCAGAGGGAAAGGGCTAAGAGGGTTGAAACTCCCCACTGAATCTTCAGAATCTTCATTAAATCCTAAATTTTGTACTGGAAAACGTTAAAAACTGTATGCTAAATTCACATTTTGCTTCAGCTTCTGGAGGACTTCTTCCCCCAGACTCCCTACTGGGGCTTTGCCCCTGGACCTCACTGGTGAACTTCCGTCCTCCAGATCCCCTGGCCCGGCCCCACCACACGAACCCCCTCATTGTAAAATCCTGGGTACGCCTATGTGCATAACCATTAACCAACCAGACCTTAAATCTAATTCTAAAACCCCAACCCACCCTAACTGGAACCATACTACTAAACAGCAAGCAACAGTAAGCATTTAACTAAATATAGTCAGTCACATGTACTAAGTGTGCAGAGATAATTATACGAGACAACGTTATTGCGCTTGTTTTGAGTGGCGTAGCAATAGGGTGTGCAAGGCGGTGCAGTGCACGCGGGCCCATCGCTGTGAGGGCCCAGACGAACACTGTGTGGAAAAGAGAGGACCTTTTGAAATCGTTGACAACGGGCCCGCTCCAACTTTGCTACTGCAACACTCAGTACTGCATCGCGTACGTGCATCTACTGTCAGTGATTCATAGTCATCTATCAAAAATGCACAGAATGAACTATAGGCGTTTTATGTGGGATAAGGTGACTTGCTGAAAATAGACGGCAGCCTCCGCTGTCTCCTGTCTCGGTTTTTGTCCTGAGCACGATTGGACAACAAGTCTGTAACCTTTTTTGGTAAGTTCTTCCTAAGTTCGTCCAAAGTAGCGATCGTAACAAAGTTTTCCTTAAGATAATGTGCAAATCGGGCGTCCACACAGTGTTTCAAACTCCATCCAAGAGACGAACGAACGAGCGGACGGACAAACGGACACAGAGACGCATCTCTTTGTCCGTCTGTCCGTTCTGTCTGTCAGGGGTGTCCATCCTATGGGAGGGGAACGCAGCGCGATGCTTCATAGAAATTTAACGGGGAGGGATAAAAATCCGGGATCAACCAATAAATACACGAAATTTGGTCTCTTTATTATCGGGAAAATCATTAAAATATTGCCATTAGATGTCACATTTTAAGGCTATAATGCACCAAATTCGATTCCTGGAGTCTGTTCATTCGTCCATCCGTCCGTTTGTTCGTCTCTTAGATGGAGTTTGACACTAAGGCTTGTGCGGGTGCTGAGCTGGGCGCAAAATGTGGCCCCGCCCACGCCGCTCCGCGATTGGTTCACGTCATCAGTTTGTTTACTGGTTTACGATGCACACGCGTTCCACTTATCCGGCGTAGATAACAAAAACTTGTCACTAGTAAGTTAACTACATGTAGCCGACAATAATTTTGTTGTGGCTCGGTGGCGCAGTGGTTGGGGCGTTGGACTAGCGACTGGAGATCGCGGGTTCAATCCCCGTCGCTGCACTGTCGAGTGCCACCTTCCACAAGTTGTTTCACACACATTTGCCTCTCTCACCAAGCAGTACAAGTCGATACCAGCTGGGAAGTAAACAGGCACACCGCACAACACACTGGTCCCCATGCCCATGGCCCTGCAGCTTCGGCTGGTGCCCGAGGGCCTTACACCTGGTTCCCAGCCTTACGTTTTCGTTATCCGTACCGTTTCTGTAACCGTTTCCGTAAAAAACCGTGTCCGTACTGCCGTTCCGTGACGCCGTTCCGTAAACGCCGTTGCCGTTCGCGCCATATAGGCGAATGGCCCGGCGGCCCAGTGGGCTGGCGGGCGAGTTTCCCGCGCATCCGAGTAGGCGGAGCTCTAGACTTCCTTGTTACGGCAACGGAAAAATAGAACTCGATCCTATATGAACGGATCAACGGAAACGGCAAACTTACGGAAACGGAGAACGTTATTTTTTTACGTAAGCTACGGAATTCTTACGGAATTCTTACGGCTACACGTAATTCTTACGTACTTTTGAAACGGAACACGGAGATATGGATACGGATGAACGGAAACGTAGCGCTGGAAACCACGCATTAGAATCGGAGATCAGCGCAGCCCTATGCGCTGTGCGAGGACGTTTCCTGTTTAAACGATTGTTCATGTGAACTAATTCCGCCAGAAAGTGGATGACCACAAAATCCAAAGTTAAGGGGTGTGGCCAGGAAATCTGGCTCGGGGAAGGAGCTTTTACCATTTAAGCGTACAGTAGTTGTTAGGGCACTGAACTTGTGACTAGAGATCACACGTTCAGTCGGATATCATTTCCGCCCTATGCGTGTCTTTATAGCCCAAATTCCACTTGGCCCGTCACGTCACGTCTCGACACGACTCGACACGTTCGACGTGTCGAACGTGTCGAACCGTGCTATTCCAACATGGCGGATGACGAACAAGATATAGTGCTCGCCTGTACAACAAGTTTAGTCGTTTTTATGCTTCTACATACACAAATCCTATTTGTTCCGTCAAATAAGATAAATTAAATAAATGTATACTCCAATAAATTAGTGAATAAGTTATATATCATAACTTTATACAAAATACACAACAAACTAAGTTGCGAGTCACGCCTGTCGCGCTCGTCGTGTCGAGCGCGTCGAGCGTGTCGAGCGAGTCTAGCTCGTCGTGCCGAGTTGTCGAGCCGTGCTGTTCGACAAGCTCGACACAGCCAGAATGCAAGGGCTCGACACGTCGAACGTGTCGAGTCGTGTTATGTCGAGATGTGACGAGCCAAGTGGAATTTGGGCTTAAAACTGCGAGCAGAAGACAACCGGAAAAGCTGTTTGACTCACAATGATGCAGGTGGACAGCTGCTGCGGCGCGCACCAGTGGAACATCCCGGTCGAGTCGAAGCGCCTCGGATCCGACAGAGTGTCGCCGAAGCTGTCTACTTTGCCCGTCACCACGTAATTGTTGTTACCCTGGTTGACCGCCGACACTGCAGGGCTGTTTCCCGTCCTGAAGCATCGCAAGCACAATAATGCATGTGTGTGCTGCAATGGTTCAACTAGAGTTTGGCTGCTAATTTCAGGTTGTTTCACGATACGGGCGTAATGCCTTACGTCCATAGCTTTCAGTTTCGTTTTTATGTTGCGTTGTCTATATGTATGTATTACGTATACACAAAGACTGTCTATGGTTTTATCAATATTTTTATCTTATGGTACAAATGTGTTTTGATAAACTAACGTAGTTACTTACTATACTGGTGCAACAATAAATCGAGAATAGTTGCATAATAATGACGCAGGGCCTATACGAAGTCATTTTTCCCAGTCTGTATCTACCAGACAATTCTTGTGGTATTAAAATGATAATATACGCATATAATACAGTAGTAGTCATTCCTTATTTTGACAACACAGCTGTACATATATATCAATCAGTGAACAAATGACAGAAAAAATTTGGTATCGTACGCCTGTGCCAAGTATTAAACTAAATATGCTTTGTCATCATATTCGCGACACGAGGCCAATTTGTGTTTGTTATTCTGTTTTACTGAGAATAGCCTATTCAGTCAATTCATTATATGCCTATCAGCAAATGGCTGAATGATAAATTCAGTAGCGATAACTATAACATCTACGTGATCTGAGGCAAATAAAATTCATTCATTCATTCGTAATAACGAGCGGCTAAGTACACTCCCTCTAGCAGCATGTTAAAGCCTTTTAGTGTCATAATAAATACTGATTCTAGAGATGTGTATGAAATCGGCGACGGCATACGTACCTATTTACACTGACATCTCTGAATGCATCGTGATCGACAGCGTTAGCGTCTCGAGCGTTCATGCTGCAAGCAATTAAGTAAAGTAATTTATGAATGAAGTCCAGTTTTGTTATGATGACGTCGAGCAACCATGAGTGACCACAACTTTTCCAATCGCAAAGACTGATTTACACACGGTTTGTTTTACTGCATAGTATTTTCTGTTTATTTGTCCATAAAGCAGGATGCAGCAGAACAACTTTGGAACAGAATTAGGATGTTTATTTGAAAACTAAATGCAGACATATACGAAAGAACAGTGCTACCGAATGACAGCAGAGAGATATGTAGCAGAAGAAGGCAGACAGGTGTACAATGTAAAAACAAATAAAACGACAAAACATTATACAGGTAGGTTATATAATATTCCAATATTTCTTTATATTCTGTATTATCAATTTCGCTCTCCCTTTTTCCTCCCAAAATATAAATCACACACACACAATTGACACAAACACATGAACAGCAAAATCAGTAATGCCATAACATCCTCTTTGTGTTTGTTGCGCAGACACTATTTTGCAAGAACATTATGTATCAATTTGAATGATAAAAATTAATACATTCTATTCTCAGCATATAGCAACAGAGTATTAAGATGAACGGGTGAGTGAGTAGAGTTTAACGCCCCACTCGACACAATACAGGTCATTTCGGAGGCGGAGTTAAGATGAACGGCTACTGGTACAGCTGTAACAGTTTATGTTATTGTTTGCTATATTTTTGTGCTTCATATTTTGTTACCGACTCAGTAGTTGCTTTTTAACCATGTAATCGTATATATGCATGGTTTTTACAATAACTAATAAACTGCAGAAACCGGAAGCGATAACTCGGAATTACAAACAAAGAAAGTGACAACGAAACATGTTTTAGCTGACTTGTTGGAAGAGCTGCTGAGTTTGTTGGATCGTCGATGAGTCTGCGGAGATGATTTCTTTTTTGCGTCCAACCGCTGGAAAGGAACGTTTGCTGCAGCAGCAACTCAGTCGTTATAGTAAGTAAGTAAGTAAGTAAGCTAGCAAGTAAATAGAGAGTTCGATTATAGGGTCTGAAATGATGAAGTCACTGCATGGACACTAAGGGCATTCACCTGCGCCGACTCCATAGGGCACGGGGGCACGTGCCCCCAGTTTTACAATATGGCTGGGCAAACAAGAAACTGGCCAAAGTGTACTGACCATCACGAAAGCGCTCACGACTATTTGTACTTGTAGAGCCAAAAGAGCGGAAAGACATGGCAAAAATTTTTCCGGCGCTTTGCGCTGGACGTGTGGCCACCACTTTCGAATTCGTTCCGGCGCCACTGAGGGCACTGGAAGAAGGAGACTGTTCCACAGTCGGGAAGAGGCGACCGGAAAAGCTCAGTCGCCGATGGTTGAACGACGGGTGCGTCAGACGCCAAGCAATGATGTCGAAGCGCAGCGGAGACGATGACGGGCTTCGACATCAGAGGACTGGTGGAATTCCTCAGCAGCAAGGTACGGGCGGACCAATAACAATATTATTGTTATTGGTACTGTTGTGTCACAATATAACTTGCGGCCTATGTGAGTTTATTTCGCTAAAATAGCAGAATAATTAAGATAAAAAATAAATGCATGCAGTGTAACACGACAGCAAATCGCTGACAGCCTCAAACACAGAAACACACACTTCCTAACATACTCATCATAAAATTTATGACAAACATGACATTTAATATTGTAAGAACTGACATACAGTAATTATTATAAGTTGAGATCAGAAGTAATACATGACTCATTTAATTCATTCGCACAATGGCATGATAATGATATACGCAAAAGAATTATCTTAGTCAAGCATCATATTACGCAAAAGCTTAATTTTCGTTGACAGCATAAAAATTCAAACAATTCTACCAAAACTACCAATTAACATATTTTCAATGGCTTTCATTGCTTATTTTTATTCTCTCTAAAACACCGACTTGACGAGCTTATATTCACTCTTCCGAAGTAACCAATTCCCTCTATAAATCTGAAACATTATCGTCAGAAAAAAAGAACACATTCTCGGCAGCACTATATATTAAGTCATGTGTGACAAACCATATTCTCCAAAGTACGAAAACGAAAATGCAAGAAATACCGTGATCGATCGCCGGCGATTTGTCGGCATTTCGAGAGAAAAACGCAGTCTTTTTCGACGTCGGCGCTGCAATGTAAAACAAGACTTGACAACTCTGTTACCTACGTAAAACGTCAAAGAAAACCTTCATCATCAGTGGCTTAGACAAGGGGATAAAATTGGATTTGTACACTGCCAAATCCGAGTTAGCTCGTTGTTGCACAGTTTCGCAGTTTAATACACCGTTATAATAGTTGGCTACAGGTTCGGGTCTATATGCAAGTATATAATAGCTTTTACAGCATTCAAGTGAATGTCGAAAGTGTCTGTAGTTGACGCTTAAACTTCCAGCAGCCGCAAAAACCAACATTTATATCTATCTCTCTATGTAACCAAATTTCCGGCTCCGCCCATCCTCATCACGTGCACTTCAAGACACAGCACAGCAATAACGGCGAAAAACAAGCATTTTACTGTTGCAATCTGAACGAAAAATCACAAACTCATTTTGCAGCGACATTTCTTGATGACTTTGATGTCGTCCGTGTATCCGTGGCACGCTTTGCAGTAGTACAGCGCCCTACCGACACCAGCAGCACACAACGAACTAGCTGAGACGATTCGGCGAAATCACGAAGCTTTGTCAGGAAATATCGGCGCGATGTTCCAACGCAATCGCACTAGCTCCGCCAAACCATGACGTTGCCGAGTTGACAACTACATTCGTCGGCGTTCTCTTGTTTACCGGCAAAAAGCATTAAATGGTGATCTTTGCCGAGACGATTACAACGTTTTCTGTCCCACGCAGGAAGCAGTACGAATACGTTGGTGAAAACCAGTGCTTTTGTAATCAAACTACGGACCGATTTACAAAGCATGCTAAGATCTACTTAGGAGCTACTTAAGATAAGTGGAACATAGGACAAACTCGAGACAAACTTAGGAGAGATTTAGGATAAGTGCGAATTTACGAAGAATCTTATGGCAAACTTAAGATAAATTTAGGAGAAACAAGTGAAACTTACGATAAACCTAGGAAAAACTCAGGATTCTTTGTAAAATTGGCACCTGTACTGTGGTAAAAATCAAACAAGCGGTTTTCCTCAGAGTTTAATCTACCAACAATACGACACCAACGGAATGACAAAATTGTGTACACATTTATCGCAAATCACAGTAAAACTGTGATGCATAATCGCTCGTGTGCGTCGTTCTGTGCACGTGCAGCTGAAGATCGTGGCTAAAAGGCCGAACGTGGGCCGCTGATTTTCAACCGAAAAGCCTCATCAGTCAACCACATTCACATCTCTGACGTGCCATCAGGCGAAATCACGAAACTGTACAATTATTAAGTGAAGTGTGCGTTTAGGCAAAAGAAAACGCATATAACACTATATATAGCGCCACAAACTGCAACAGCAGCTGCAGCGGCGCTGTTGTGTCAGACAGAGCAGGCGTACAGCCTATAGGCCGTAAGTTAAGCCCACGCCAACGGACTTCGACCTGCGACCAAGCAGCCATACTCAGCCCTGCTCTGCCGTTTAATGGTCTCCACCCCCGTAATCCATGTAATTATTTTACCTACTTGATACCTAACATCAATCATATTTTTATTTCATGTTCATATTGCAGATTATTTATTCATTCATTCATTCATGCATTCATTCATTACGTTGAGTTGTCGTCATAATCTATTTTATGCTTTCCTGTTTCGTATTGTTGCGTGTTCTATGTAGTTACATGATGGCGAAAATAGTTCAGCATTAACTCGACGTCTTTGCACCGTATTCGTTTCTGCATTGGTTGCGAATTACGATTAAAATCGTCATTCGCGAACGAAAGAAAACGGAAGACAGACGAAACAGAACGACTCTCGCGGCTCGCCGTTGCAAACGCACCCTGTGAGCATTCGAGAAATCTTCATTTCACCACACAACGATACAATCATACAACAACATAGCAACAAACTAATTTTTTTACAATTTAGTTACAATTCATACTCTAAAAGGCAATATGATGACTAAATTCTTGGTTCGAATGGCAATTAATTCACTAGCTAATCTAAAACCGAAATTTGCTTGACAAGCCGGAACGATTTGAGAGAACTTTTTAACATATTTGACATATTATCGTGTCTCTTGTCTTACTGTGTTTGTTTTATCGTTATTGTCCATTTTTTTCTGTATTTTGCGTTTGTGTACAGCGCCGTCTTTTATACGTTCATCCGTCTGTCTATTTCTGCTAACGATTAGCGGAATAAGCTTCACATTTTGCAATTTTAGTTGTGCGCGGACAACACGTTTGGACGTGATTGATCAACGTAAAGTAGCACGGCAAGCGGTCACAACCTCTTGACGTCGTCGGCCGATTCGGCAATGAAGAAGCCTTGCGTGTTGCCGTCGATTTTGATGTCGTTGCCCGGGTTGATGGCGATCGTGCATGAGCCGTTCTCCTCCGACCGAACTTCCAGAGCGATCAGCAACAACTTCAGCTTGATAAAACACATCCTACAACACAATACAGTCCGCACCCAGCGTAAACATTAAATCTCCAGCGTAAGGGGGGGAGGAGTCATGGCGAGCGATTGCAAGCCTGGACATTTTTTTTGCACTCGACTCCCTCCACAGCCCCTCTCACTCCATCTGATCCCCTTGTGAAAGTACACAAAACATGTTTAAAACAAGAATAGAGTGCACACGCATGGTCCAGGGGGTCGAAAATCGACCTCCAGTTTTTTGACCAGCGTTTCCAGCAGGGGTCCCCAGTTTTCCAGGGGGTCAAACCCCCTACCCTCCGCGAATTTTTAACCCGAGTTCCGCCTCCAAAAAATATCGCTGTGTCGTACACAATGCACAATTGGCAATGCACCTGGTAGAATGCATTTGAAAGTTCTATTGTACAATTACGGTAATAAAAAACAAACAAAATTACATGCTAATAAATTAATACATCTGACGGGTTATTTTATGCTGAATCTTACTTTTTTATTTTAAGCAAACCGTTTGAAAGGTCTACTACGTTTGAGTTTTAGTGTCTTGGTTCTTATAGTAAAAATGGCCACTTTACTAATACTTCTTGATGACTCCAGTTTTTCTGACATTGCAGACCTCATTAGTGGTGTAGTCCAGGGTAGTGGTATTGGCCCACTCATGTTTTGGCCTATATTAATGGACTTGTCGGCATCCTTGAACAACATAACATAAAGGTTAAACTATTTGCTGATGACCTTAAAATATACATAACAATTGTAGATGATACAGATGTACAGCGTTTAC